>Ga0268299_1000682_pt1 | contig 91199 bp, 68 predicted proteins | sample NOBtaG_FD_193484 | JGI IMG/M metagenome (GOLD analysis project Ga0268299, IMG submission 193484) | Activated sludge microbial communities from bioreactor in Nijmegen, Gelderland, Netherland - NOB reactor | ecosystem: Engineered > Bioreactor > Aerobic > Activated sludge | place: Netherlands... | reverse complement strand
GCGAGAGCGCCGAGACCGACGCGAGACGGGCACACGAGGAGCGAGCACCGGAGCTGTGCTCGTTCGGCCCAGTGAGGAGCGCAGCGACGAGTCTGCCCGACGCAGCGAGAGGATCGGCGCTCGCAGTGGCGCGGAAGTGACCAGGTAGTCCTAGTACGACAACCCGGAAGTTCGTGCCCGGCTGGGCCGCCGATTCATCGCCGCCAGCTGCGTTGCGCTCCGTGCGACGCACCGAACAAGCCGAACGTCACTGGACGAGCTTCACGTAGCCGTCGTACCGCGACTGGATCTCGGACACGTACTTCACCGGCTCCGACCCGCGGCAGTAGCCCGCCTTCGCGCGCCGGTAGAACTGCGGCTTCTCGAGCAGCAGCATCGCCTTCTCGACGTGCCCGAACCACCGCATCGGGTCGAGCCCGCGCTCCGCCGCGAGCCTTCGCGCGTCCTCCACGTGGCTCGGCCCCGCGTTGTACGCCGCCAGCGCGAAGCGCAGCCGGTGCTTCAGCTCGATGCGGCTGTCGAGGCGGCCGAGCAGGCGCGCCACGTAGTCGCTCCCCGCGCGCACGCTCTCTTCCGGGTCTTCGCGCCGCTTCACCCCCAGCTCCAGCGCCGTCGCCGGCATCAGCTGAAACAGCCCGAGCGCCCCGGCCCAGCTCCTCGCGCCCGGGTCGAACCGGCTCTCTTGAAAGCACTGCGCCGCCAAGAGCCGCCAGTCGAGCCCGACGCGCGACGCGTTCTTCTTGAACAGCAGATCGAACGGGCTCAGCGTGCCGGTTTGCCCCGACTCCGCTGCGCGCGCGACCTCGATCGCCGCGTTCCGCTCGAAGTAGCGCTTCTTCAAGAGGTTGTACTCGAGCCCCCGGTACGTCGCCGCGATGAATGCGTCGACCGCCTCCAGCAGCTTCTTCGAGCCCGCGCGCACGGCGTAGGCGACCGGCGCATCCTTCGAGATCACCGTGAAGTCGCGCGGAGCGTCGGGCAGCGTGTCGATCAGGATGCGGTCGACCACCTTCGCCTTGCCCTCCTGCAACAGCTCGACGTCATCGGTGACGTCAGGCCGATGCACCGGCACCGCCGCCGCCTTCCCGATGCGCACCTCGTCGGTGAACAGGTACGGCTGGCTGAACGCCACGCCCTTCAGGTCCGCCACCGGGTGCAGCGCCGCCGCGATCAGATCTCCGTGGCCGTCGAGCAGCCACGGCACGAGCAGGTTGCGCTCCGGAGGCACCACGATCTCGAGCCGCACCTTCAGCTTCGCCGCCAGCAGCTTCGCGAGCTCGTAGTCGAAGCCGAACAGCCGGCCCTGGTGCGAGAAGTAGCTGATCGGGTCGTTCCACGTGAGCAGCCGCAGGGCCCCGCGCTTGCGGATCGCGTCGAGGTCGCCCGTCGACAGCCGCTCCGCGTACGCGGTCAGCGCCTTCTCGACCAGAAACGCATCGAGCGCGGCCTTCAGCTGCTTCGAGTCCGGCCGCACCGCCCACGCGAGCTCCTTGCCCTCGGCGATCGGAAACAGCGCCTCGACGTCGCGGTTGTACGTGGCGATCGACGCGAACAGGTTGCTGTCGGTGACGGTCAGTTGGAGCTTGCCGCGCCCCACCTCGTACACCACGCCCTCGGAGTCGAGCCGCTCGTCCGCCGGCACCACCTTCGCGCCGAGCTCCGCCAGCGTCGCCGCGTACGCCGAGCCGTCGTGCACCGTCACGGCCCGGCCCTTCAGCTGCGCCGCAGACGACGGCAGCCCCTTCGCGCCGCGCCTGCCCACGAGCAGCTGCTTCACCACGGCCACCGGCTGGGTGAACGCGACGCGCGCCTTGCGCTCCTCGGTGACGGTGAGGCCGTGCGCCAGCACGTCGCCGTCGCCCGCGAGCAGCCGCGTGAACAGCTTCTCGAAGTCGGGCTCGGCCACGATGTCGACCGTCAGGCCCTCGCGCTCGGCGAGCTCCTCGAGCAGCTCGCGATCGCGCGCCTTCGGGCTGCCCGCGCGCGGCAGAATGTCCTCGTCCTCGCCGAAGACCAGCACCCGCAGGGTGCCGCGCGCCTTCAGCTCCGGCAGATCCGGCGCCGCCACCACGATGAGCGCGAGCATCGGGCCGACCACGCGTCAGACTCTACCCGTCGCGTCGTCCGACGCGTTGTGTTGACTTGCGCGCACGCTCCCCATAAGAGCGCGCGCGTCTCGGCCCCGTCGTCTAGTGGCCTAGGACGGTGCCCTCTCACGGCACAAACCCGGGTTCGAATCCCGGCGGGGTCACAAAGTCCCATTCGTCCGATGGGCAAGAGGGCCGGAGCGAAAAACTCCGGCCCGTTTTCTTTGCGGGGAGGGTGGATGAAGCACGTCGTTGTGCCCATCGCCACCATCGCGGCCGCCACCCTGGGCTTCCTCATCGCTCAGCCGCCGCCCCCGGAAGGCCTCGAGAACCCCGCCTGGTACCAGCTCCCGCTGTGCGCCCTCATGCACTGGGACGCCAACTGGTACCGCGAGATCGCCCTCAACGGGTACTGGTACCGCGGGCCCCTCGAGCAGAGCCCCGTCGCCTTCTTCCCCGGCTTCCCGCTGCTCGTCCGCGCGCTCATGACGGCCGGCCTCTCGGTCTGGGCTGCCGAGGCACTCATCTCTCTCTGCTGCGGCATCGCGGCGCTCCACCTCTTCCGCCGCTGGGCGCGCCACTTCACGCCCGACCCGGATCCCGCGACGTGGACGCTCGCCCTCTACCCGCTCGCGTTCTTTCTGTTCGGCGTCGGATATGCGGACTCGCTGTTTCTGGTGTTGGTGTGCGGGGCCTTTCTCTGCGTCGAGGAAGACCAGCTCGAGCTCGCCGCCCTGCTCGGAGCGCTCGCCACCTTCACGCGCCCCGCCGCGCCCGCGGTCGTCATCGGCCTTTTCGCCCGCGCGCTCGAGAAGCGGCGCACGCCCCGCGCGGCCCTGCTCCTGCTCTCAGGGCTCGGCGCCGCCGCGTACATGCTCTTTCTCGGCCGCTCGTTCGGAGATCCGATCGCCTTCGCTCACGTGCAGGCCGCTCCCGGCTGGGATCAGCCGGCCGGCCTCCACACCTGGCTCAAGATCACGCTCATCGACGCGTTCCGCTCCGGCCGCCTCGAGCCCACCGAGCTGCTCCGCCTCATCGGCCACGCCTCGCTCGCCGCCCTCAGCGTCGCTCTCATCGTCCCCACCTGGAGGCGGCTGCCGCGCGCCTATGCCGTCTACGCCGCGGTCGCGATCGCGCTCCCCCTTCTCGCCAGCAAGGACTTCATCGGCTTCGGCCGCTACGTCATCGGAGCGTTCCCGCTCTTCCTCACCGCCGCGCTCCTCCTCGAGCAGCGGCCCAGGCTCAAGCTCGCGACCCGCGCCGTCAGCGCGACGCTCCTCGTCGTGCTCGCCTTCCAGTTCGGCGCTGGGGCCTACTTGTCCTGATTCACCGCTCCGGTGACCCCTGGAGTTGTGTCAGGTGCGATGACATCGCCCATCTCCAAGCGCCTGATCGGCGGGCAAGATCCCCACACGTTTGAAGTTTGGGCGCACCTCGTGCATACGGGCGCGCTCCATGGTCCAGTTCCCCCGACATGTAAGGCGAAACCACGTCGCGGCGATCGCGGTGATCGTCTTCGGCGTTAGTTTCGTGGCGCACGGCCAGGCCGGCGGCAACATCGCAGGCACCGGCGCAGAGGGGGGCACCACGAAGGTCCCCTGGCGCGGCTCGTCGCTCAGCTACGGGCACTCGCTCTCGGCGATGTCGTTCGCGCCGAACGGCGACCCGTTCCCGAGCGCGTATGACGCCGAGGGCAAACAGATCTACCTGTACAACCCGACCTGGGCGCACAACCTGCTGCTCCTCCCCGAGTGGCATTTCACCGACCAGTTCTTCGCGCGCGGCCGCCTGTGGATCACCCAGGAGTTCACCCAGCCCGACGGCCTGAACCGCCGCTACGAGGTCGAGCTCTCCGACACGCTGCTCGACTTCGGGTGGACAGGCTGGGCCGAGAAGCTCACCGGCATTCGCCTCAGCGCCAACGTGCGCATGGGCTTCCCGACGTCGAAGCTCTCGCAGCTGCGCACCCAGCTCTTCTCGATCGGCCCCGCGGCCATCATCTCGAAGAGCTTCCCCGTGCTCTCGGGCCTCTCGCTCGTCTACCTCGGCCGCGCCACCGGCCGCTTCAACCGAAGCCGCACCGCCCTGACGAACGGCCCCGGCTTCGCCACCCCCGCCGGTCAGGTCAGCGGCGCGTGCCGCGATCCGCAGACCATCGACGCCGACTGCGCCGAGTCGCAGAACACCGGCATCCACGTGCCTTTCGTCGACTTCACGCACGGCGCCGCGATCAGCTTCGCGCCACACTCCACCGTCTCGATCGACGTCACGATGCTGTGGACGCGCCAGTGGCTCTACCCGGTCGTCTCGTCCGGCCAGGGTCACCAGCTCGAAGACATGCAGATCGCGGCCGCCACGAACTTGAACGTGCGCGACACGACCTGGTTCATCGCCGCGCTCAGCTGGCAGTTCAGCAAGCCGGTCGGCGTCTCGCTCACCGCCTTCACGCTCGGCAACCAGCTCGACTCGAACGGCAAGTACCAGCAGCCCTTCTTCAACCGGAACACCACGATCTACCTCGACCTGATCCTGAACGTCGAAGCCGTCACCTCTCTCTTCTACAAGCCGTCGCAGTCCTAGTCGTCCAAGGAGCCAATCACCATGAAGCGTTCACTGCTCTCTACCTGGTTCGCCGGTCTCGCGGTTCTCGCTGCGTGCGCCCAGGAGCAGCCTCTCGTCAACCAGGTGCAGCCCGACTACCTCGACAAGTCGTTCTTCGTCGGTGAGGACTACCTGAACAACTCCGACGACCCCGAGTTCTACTCGCAGGGCACGCTCGTCGACGTCGGCTACGGCGCCGGCCAGGACGGCCTGTTCACCTCGACGTACGCGCAGCCGCTCACCCGCGTGAAGTGGCAGGTCACCGAAGACCTCCTCATCGCGCGCCTCGCCTACGAGCGCATCTCGAGCTCCGACGGCAAGGGCGTCGGCAAGTCGACGAACGACGGCACCGTCGTCGCGGCCTACAAGATCAAGAGCCACTTCGACGTGATGCGCACGTACAACGCGGCCACCGGCGAGCTCAACAACGTGCTCGTCGAGAACATCACCGACCGCCCCTGGTACAAGCGCCAGTACATCCGCGTCGACTGGTCGAAGAACCTCTCGACCGACAACTACGACTACGACACGCTCTCGATGCTCGGCATCTACGGCGGCGTCACCTACGAGCCGCTCGCGTACTTCGTGAACGACCCGACGTCGGCCGACGCCCCGATGATCGACCCGAAGAGCGGCTACCTCGACGTCACCAATAAGGCGTGGGCGGCTCCCCAGCTCGTGTGGATCGGCATGTGGGGCCTCGGCGCGATTCCCGCGTGCTGGCTCGACGCCGACTTCTTCGGCGGCACCGGCCCTACCACGTCGTGCTCCCCGGTCGAGCTCACCATCCGCCAGTCGTTCCGCAAGGTGTCCGAGACCGACTACGAGCCGCAAGACTGGGACGGCTACCGCTTCCAGGCGTACGGCGCGTTCACCACCGAGCGCAAGGGCTACAACCGCAACTACGGCATGACCGACACCCAGTGGCACCGCTTCATCAACCGCTACAACATCTGGGAGCGCAGCCACGCGTACACCGATCTCGCCGGCATGACCGGTGAGACCGCCTGCTTCACCCCCGCCACCACGCCCGCCGGCTCCGACCCGCACCGCGACGTGCTGAAGGCCGACGGCACCCCCGGCTCCGACGGCACCGAAGACGAGTGCCAGAGCGTCGGCGGCGGCAGCCGCTGCGACACCTTCAAGCAGCGCTGCACGCTCCCCTACAAGGATCGCGTCGTGAAGCCGGTGGTCTGGTACTACGCCGAAGGCTCGCACCCCGACTTCTTCGACCCCACGCGCGAAGCGACCATCGAGTGGGACGTCGCGCTCCGCAGCGCCGTGCTCGCCGCCCGCTACGCCGAGTGCAACCGCACGGGCGCCGGCGACTGCATGACCAAGTTCCCCGTCTACCAGGGCCAGCAAGACGAGAACCAGGACCTCATGGATCTCGCGAAGGAGGTCGACGCCTGCCGCCGCGGCCTCGCGAACGGCGGCAACGACTGCGTCGCCTTCGCCGAGACCGTCGGCCGCGACCGCGGCTACTCCGACGCCGTCATCTACACCGCCAAGATGGACCCGGTCATCGTGCTCTGCCACAGCCCCGTCGAGGCCGCCGACCCGGCGGTCTGCGCGCCCGCCGAGATGCGGCTCCCCGCGAACCTCACCGCCGCCGACTGCAGCGCGGCCGAGCTGAGCGGAGACAAAGAGACCATCGCCACCTGCCGCGGCACCGCCGAGAAGCCGGTCATGCGCGTTCGCCGCGGTGACCTCCGCTACCACCAGGTGAACGCCATGCGCGCTCCGCAGACGCCGTCGCCGTGGGGCATCATGGTCGACTCGAACGACCCGCTCACCGGCGAGGTCGTCGCCGCCAGCATCAACGTGTGGACGCACGTCAACGACCTGTGGAGCACCGGCGTCGTCGACACCGCCCGCTACATCAAGGGCGAGCTCACCACGCAAGACGTCACCGAAGGCACCTACGTTCGCGACTGGGCCGGCGCCGCCGAGAACATGAGCCGCACCGGCGTGCTCGAGCGCATGACGAAAGACGAGTACGACCAGAAGGTCGCCGACTCCGTGAAGGGCAACAAGGCCGAGCTGAAGGCCAACATGGAGTCCTTCAAGAAGAGCGGCATGGGCCGTCAGGTGAAGGCGCAGCTCAACAAGGTGCGCGAGATCGCGGCCGACGCGCTCGCGCCGTCGACCACGCGGCCCATCTACGAGGCCCGCCGCCAGCGCGCCCTCGGCACCGCGACCGAGGCCGCCCTCATCACCAAGGCGTTCCAGCAGGCCGCCACCAACGGCAACAGCAAGGTCGACGTGAGCCAGCTCACCGAGCTCACCTCGCCGCTGCGCCGCGCGAACCCCTCGGTCGACCGCAACTTCCGCAACATGAAGGAGCTCGCGCTCGCCGACCGCGGCGCCTGCGTCATGAACGAGCACCCGGCTCCGTTCGCGATCGCCGACCTGGCGAACGTGCTGCAGCAGAAGTTCGGCAACTTCGACCCGAACCAGGGCCGCGCCGAGCAGCTCGTCCGCGCCGAGAAGATGCGCAAGTACCTCTCGCAGCGCGCGCACTTCTCGGTCATCACGCACGAGATGGGTCACAGCATCGGTCTGCGGCACAACTTCGTGTCGAGCTCCGACGCGATGAACTACCGCCCGCAGTACTGGCAGCTGCGCACCGACAACGGCACGAACACCAACACCTGCGCGACGCTCGACCCGACGGGCGCCTGCGTCGGCCCGCGCTGGCTCGACCCGGTCAACGACAACGAGAAGAGCAACCTGATCAACATGTGGAGCTCGTCGTCCACGATGGACTACGCCGGTGAGTCGGCGCAGGACGCTCTCGGCCTCGGCGCGTACGACTTCGCCGCCGCGCGCATGTTCTACGGCGACGTCGTCAACGTGATGCGCGACGAAGACAAGAAGGCCGGCACGAAGGTCGGCGTCGCCGCCGCCGACAAGATGGACAGCTTCGGCGGCATCCTCGGGTTCCGGCCGGTCGTCGGCACGGGCGACCCGATGGATCGCACGGCCGACATCCACTACTCCGAGATGCAGAAAGAGTACGGCCTCATCAACAACTGCACCGACGTCGACGTGGCGAAGTTCAAGCCCTCGTCGTGGGACGAGGCGAAGAACGGCGTCTGGCACCCGGTGTTCGACGGCTTCATCGTGAGCGTCAACGGCCGCGCCAGCCGCTGCAAGACGATTCCCGTCGACTACGTCTCGTGGAGCTCGCTCCGCGTCGCCACCGTCGGCGAGGGCAACAACTACCGAAACCCGCCCGCCGTCGAGACCGGCACCGATCGCATTCGCTGGCCGCACGGCTTCGCGACCGACCGCTGGGCCGACCTCGGCAACGTCTCGGTCTACCGCCACGACAACGGCGCCGACGCGTACGAGATCTTCGACTTCCTCATCACCCAGCAGGAGGTCGGTCACATCTTCGACAACTACCGCCGCAACCGCCACACGTTCACCGTGCGCGGCGCGATCAACCGCCAGCTCGGCCGCTACAACGAGAAGGTGCGTGACGGCGCGAAGGGCCTCGGCCTGATGGCGAACGTCTACCGCGACTTCGCGGTCGAGGCCGGCTGGGACTTCGAGTCGCTCTGGCCCTACATCGGCAGCGTCTTCTACCCGAACAACGTGCTCGCCTCGTCGGTCGCGTTCGACCACTTCACCGCCGAGATGGCGCGCCCGCAGGCCGGAGACCACTTCTACGGCACCGATCTCGCCGGCACGCGCATCATGCGGTCGTCGCTCGACACCGCGGGCAACCCGGCGGCGACGCGCGTCACGATTCCGAACGGCGCCACCGGCTACTTCCAGAACGTGGCGCGCGGCGGCCGCCCGCTCGAGAACGCGCTCTCGGAGACGAAGGGCGAGTACGACTCCGAGTACACGGTCAACGCCGGCAGCTACTACGAGAAGGCGTTCACCACGATGCTGATGACCGAGTCCGTCGACAACTTCATCAGCGACTCGCGGCGCGACTTCCTCGACTCCCGGTACCGCGCCGTGTCGCTCGCCGACCTCTTCCCCGACGGCTACCGCCGCTGGCTCGCGAACAACCTCACCGGCGACGACGTGCTGCGCGGCTCGCGCGTGGCGGCGTCGCCGACGAACGTCCCGCTGGTCGACTCGAACCGCTTCCCGCAGCGCGGCCTCGGCTTCACGCAGTGGTGGAGGCCGACGCCTCAGGTCTGCTTCCAGGGCCCGGCGTCGCTCGAGTGCGAGACGGCTCCGGCGAACTCGGTGGTCATCGAGCCGCAGGTCGGCTGGGAGCAGCAGAAGTTCCTCATCGCGTGGACGCTGCTGTACCTCCCCGAGAACGCCCAGCAGACGTGGCTGAACCAGATGGGCATCTGGGAGAAGGGCGCCGACAGCGACCCGGTGTTCACGAACCGCATCGAGCTGCACCTCCCGAACGGCAAGATCTACGTCGCGAAGACCTACGGCAAAGAGACGCTCCTCGGGAAGACGGTGCAGAAGGGCGTCGCGGCCCGCATCCTCGAGTGGGGCAACGAGCTGCTCAACCGCGCGTACGTCACCACGGCCGGCAGCGACACCGACGGCGACGGCCAGCCCGACTGGTACGTGCCTTCGCTCACCATGGGCCGCCCGATCGTGAAGTTCGACCCGGCGCTCAGCACCGTGTCGCCCAGCGGCTCGGGCACCGTGGGCCGCCCCGGCTGCAACTCGACGGACAACAGCCAGTGCACCTGCTACTCGAACAAGGCCTGCGTCGAGCTGAGCAAGTACGAAGAGGTCCCGTTCTTCATGCGCCAGGCGATGCGTGACTACGGCCTCGCCGACCCGACGATGAAGGGCATCTACTGAGCCGGGAGTCGGGAGCCGGGAGTCGGGAGTCGTGGGCTCTCCTGACTCAACAAACCTGAACGGTTGTGAGGCGGCCCCGGGGTATCCCACCCCGGGGCCGTTGTTTTTTGCGCAAGTGCTCGAAACCCAAGGCGCCTTGACGCGATAATGCGCCGTCTGCCAGAAGGTCGGAGTCTGGCCGTAGGTAGCAGCAGACGGAGGTCCGCCCATGACCCACCGAGTTTCAGCCCTCACGGCGATGGTCCTCGTCGTCGCCGCCTGTGGAAATCCCAAAGTCGTCAAGACCCTCTGCCGGGAGGACAACGACTGCGAGGGCGGCCTGCTCTGCGAAGACTTCCGCTGCGTCGAGCAGAAGACGAAGGCGTGCGGCGTCGTCATCGACGGCAACCCGATCTTGCAGCCGTCGCCCTACACCGTCGCGTTCGGTGACCTCGACGTCGCCGAGGCCACCGCCGACGTCGAGTTGCACAGCATCGGCAACTGCACCCTGACGCTGTTCGAGGCGGGGCTGACGCAGCCGATGTCGTCGTTCGACTGCGGCGAGTTCTGCACGGGCAAGTTCCCCATCGAGATCTTCCCCAACAGAAACGTCCCGGTGAAGGTGACGTTCAAGGCGAAAGACGTCGGCAAGGCCGACGACGAGCTCAAGATCCTCTCGGACGATCGCGAGTTCCCCGAGCTGCGCATCCCGATTCACGCGAACTTCCTCGGGGTGCCTTCGCTGAAGGCGGCTCCGAACCCGGTCGACTTCGGCTACGTCGCGATGGGCCGGCAGGCGACGCGCAGCCTGACGCTCACGAACCAGGGCACCGGCGTGGCGCCGATCGAGATCCGCAGCATCGCCCTGGCGCCGATCGACACGATGGACTTCGGGCTCGACCTCGGCGACCTGACGTTCCCGTTCTCGCTCGCGCCGATCGCGAAAGACAACAAGGCCCTCAGGTCGGTGGTGCTGCGCTACACGCCGCGCAGCAACGCGATGCACGCCGTGGAGCTCGTCATCGTCCACAGCAAGGGCGAGCTGCGCGTGCCGCTGAAGGGCAACGCCGAGACGCCGCCGAAGTTCCTCGTCAACCCGATGATGCTGAACCTCGGCAACGTGCCGTACGGCGCGACGAACGTGCTGCCGCTCACGCTCCAGAACGAGGGTGGGGCGCCGCTCAAGGTCACCTACGTGTGGGGCGGGGCGAACCCCAACACCGATCTCTCTGCCGCTCCCGCCGTGCTGCCGCCCATCATGGGCGGCACGTACGTCGAGCTGCAGGTCGCGTACACGAACACCGCCGGCACGGGCCCGGTGACCGGCCTGCTCGTGCTGTCGACGAATGATCCCGCGAAGCCGTCGGTCACGATCCCGGTGAGCGCGAACGGCCTGCCGCCCACCGGCCCCGAGGTCGTGAAGATCGAGATGGTGTTCGACAACGGCAACGACGGCCTGTTCGACAAAGACGTGCGCAACGTCGACCTTCGCCTCGAGCACCCGTACGGCTACGTCTGCGACAAGGCGCACCCCATGCCGACGAACTGGGGCATGTACGGCAACCCGTCGTGGCTCGCGTTCCCCCCGAAAGAAGAGCCCGAGCGCATCGTGCTCGCCGGCGCCACCCTCGACGCGACCTACCGCGTGCAGCTCTCGTACATGGAGGACTGCAAGTCGCTGCCGACCGAGCTGCTCGCCGGCCTGCTGGGCATCTCGATCGACGTGCTGCTCGACTACCTCACGGGCGGCATCGTCCCCACCGACCCGGCGATGGTCTCGCAGCTCATCTCGCAGATCTGCCTCGACAAGTCGTCGAGCAACGTCACGGTGCGCGCGTTCAAGAACGGCATGCTGATCAAAGAGAAGACCGTCAGCGTGGGCCGCAAGGGCGACACGACGTATGCGATGGACATCGTGCGCGACGGCGGCACGTTCGAGGCGTACTGACATGACGCGCCCGAACCTGCTCCTCGTCCTGCCGGTGCTCGCCGCCTGCACGGCCGCCTGCACCACGCGGCCGCCCGCGGCCCCGACGGTGCCGCCCGGCCTCGCGGCGGTGCCTCCGCGGCTCGCCTACCTCTGCGTCACGCCAGGCTGCGAAGAGACGCAGACGGCCGAGATCAACGTGCGCGGCAGCCGCCGCGTCGCGATCAAGCGCGTGCTGCTCGCGGGCTCGGGGGCCACCGACTTCAGCTTCACGTCGTCCGAGACCCCGCCGTTCATCGTCGGCGGAGGCAGCTCGTTCACCATCGACGTGACGTACACGCCGAAGGGCGCGCCGGCTCCCGGCGAGGCGAAGGTGCTCGTCACGTACACCGACGCGTCGCCCGACGAGAGCCCCGACCGGCTCGAGCCCGGCGAGATCGCGATTCCGCTGGTGCGCCGCATCGTCGGTGAGCCGGTGCTGACCGTGAAGCCGGGGAGCCTGAGCTTCGGCGTCGTGGCGGTGGCGCAGTCGAAGTCGCTGCCGGTGCGCGTCGCGAACGAGGGCTTCGGCAACCTGGTGCTGCAGATCGCCTCGGCCGACGCGGGCCACCCCGAGGTGACCGCGACGCTGCCGGCGCTCGCGGCGATGGGGCCCGACGCGGGCTTCGACATGCCGGTGGCGTACAGGCCGGCCACCGAGTCGTACATGAAGGCGACGGTGATGGTGCAGGCGACGGCGCCCGAGGTGCCGCCCGCGTTCGTGACGGTCGAGGGCACGAGCCTGACGTACCCGAAGCTGGCGATCGAGACGCCCGGCGACGTCGACTTCGGCCTCGTCGGCAAGACGAAGACGCGGCTCATCGACCGGCAGCTCGTGAACCAGGGCGGGGTCGATCTCGTGATCGCGTCGATCACGATCGCCGACGCCCTGGGCGACGTGAAGCTGATGATGCCGATGGGGCCGGGGCCGTTCACGCTCAAGCCGCTGGAGCGCGTGCCGCTGTCGGTGCTGATCGACGGCGTCACGCCGGGCGACGTCGACGCCACCATCACGTTCGCGTCGAACGACCCGACGAACCCGATGCTCATCTGGCGCATCATCGGCACGGTGACCGACCCGCGCATTCAGCTGACGCCGCTCGCGATCGACTTCGGCATCCCGACGCCCGACGGCGGAGCGGGCAACGTTCCGTACGGCTGGGTCGTGACGCGGCCGCTGGAGATCAAGAACGTCGGCTACGGGCCGCTCCAGGTGAAGAACATCTCGTTCGTGTCGGGCACGGCGCAGCGCTTCATTCTGCAGCGGGTTCCGACGCTGCCCGCGATTCTGGAGCGCGACGGCCGGCTCGCGATCGACATTCAGTACCGCGCCGAGAGCATGCTGACCGACAACGGGTTCGTGTCGGTCGAGAGCGACGATGCGGCGAAGCCGTTCGCCGAGGCCTCGTTGCGCGCACACGTCGGCACGTGCGCGGCGTCGTGCCCGATCACGAACGGCACGGCGAGCTGCTCGACGGGTATGTGCGGCATCGGCATGTGCAACGCCGGCTGGTACGACACCGACGGCCAGGCCTCGAGCGGCTGCGAGTGCCGCGAGGTGTCGGGCATGGACCCCGGCGAGTTCTGCATGAACAAGAACCACCTCGGGAACTTCGACGACGAGGGCTCGGGCACGCAGTACACGGGGCTCATCGCGCTCGCGAACGACGTCGACCTGGTGTCGTTCACGGGCGAAGACAAGACGCAGTTCCTCAGCGACGACTACGACGTGAAGATCCGCCTCGACAGCGCCGACCCCGGCATCCGCATGTGCATCTACCGGAACAACGGTCGCAACCTGCCGGGCAACTGCTTCTTCAGCGGCGAGGTCTGCCCGTCGAACCGGTACTACCGGCACGACGGCTCGCTCGGGCCCGACGACGGCAGCGACTACATCGTGAAGGTGTTCCGCGACCCGCAGGTGCCGCCGAGCTGCACGACGTACACGCTGTTCGTGTCGAACGCGCGATGATCTGAGTCGGGAGTCTGGAGGTCTGGAGACGGGAGTCTGGAGTCAACTCCCGACTCCCGACTCGCGGTTCCCGACTGAGCTCAGCACTTCCCCGATGCGCGAGAGCAGCTCCTTCGGCGTGAAGGGCTTCCTCAAGAGCACGTGCGAGAACCGCTGGGCGTCTTCCCCGAGCGCGTCCTGGGCGTGCCCGCTCATGAACAGGAACTGGGTGTCGGGCCGAACCTCGAGGAACTCGGCGCGCAGCTGAATGCCGGTCATGCCGGGCATCACCACGTCCGACAGCACCAGCGCGATGCGCCCCTCGTGCTTGCGCGCCAGCTCCAGCGCCTCGCGAGCGTCGCGCGCCGAGAGCACGCGGTGCCCCGCGCGCTCGAGCAGCGACCGCACCAGCTTGCGCACCAGGTCTTCGTCCTCCACCACCAGAATCGTCGAGGCCGCCGACGCCGCCGTCCTCGCCTCGGGCGGCTCGAGCTCCACCACCTTGCCGCCGACCGCCGGCAGCTGGATCTCGAACACCGTGCCCTCGCCGGGCGCGCTGTGCACGTGAATGCCGCCCTTGTGCTGCTTCACGATGCCGTACACCGTCGAGAGGCCCAGGCCCGTGCCGCGCCCGCGATCTTTCGTGGTGAAGAACGGCTCGAAGATCTTCGGGAGCACGTCGGGCTTGATGCCCGTGCCGTCGTCGCGCACCTTGAACACCGCCTGCGGCTCCCCGTTCGGCCCCGGGACGCGCCCGTGCGTCGACAGCACCACCGTGCCGCCGTTCGGCAGCGCGTCGCGCGCGTTGATCACCAGGTTGAGCAGCACCTGCTGCAGCTGCACCGGGTCGGCCTCGACGATCTCGCGGTGCTTCGAGAGCTCGAGCTTCAGCTCGATGTCCTCGGGCAGCAGCCGCCGGAACATGCGCTGCGCCTGCTCGATCTCGCGGTTGAGGTCGACGTCCTTCAGCTCCAGCACCTGCTTGCGGCCGAACGCGAGCAGCTGGCTGGTGAGATCTTTCGCGCGGCGCGCGGCGGTGATCACGTCTTGCTGCGCCTCGGCGAGATCGCCGCCCTGCGGCAGCTCGTCGAGCGTCATCTGCGCCCCGACCAGAATGGGGGTGAGCAGGTTGTTGAAGTCGTGCGCGATGCCGCCCGCCAGCATGCCGACCGAGTCCATCTTCTGCGCCTGGCGCAGCTCGGCCTCGAGCCGCTGGTGGTCCTCCTCCATGCGCTTTCGCTCGGTGATGTCGGCCGACACCGACAGCACCTGCCGCGGCCGGCCGTCGGCGTCGAGCAGCGGCCGCTTCACCGTCTGGAACCAGCGCCGCCGGCCCTTCGCGTCGATCATCGACTCCTCGGCGATGAACACCTCGTTGCCCGACTCCAGCACCTTCACGTCGAGCTCCCGCGACGTGTGCTCGCGCAGGCTGAGCTCGGCTTCGGAGTGGCCGAGCAGCTCCTCGGCGGGGCGGCCGAACACCTCGGCCCCCGCGCGATTCAGGAGCGTGAACGCCCCGCTGCTGTCCTTCGCGTAGATGACGTTCGGGTCGACGTCGACGATCTCGCGCAGGTACGTGCGCTGCCGCTCGATCTCGGCCTCGGCGCGGTGCCGCGCCGCGGTCTCGAACAGGAGCGAGACCAGGTCCGCCATCGAGGCCGCGAACGTGATCTCGTCGGGGCTCCAGTCGCGGCGGCTGCCCTTCATCTGAAAGCACAGCACCGCGACGACGCGATCCTGCGCGCGCACCGACGCCGCCAGCAGCGCCGCGGGCGCGGCGCCGAGCCACGCCTCGCCGAACGCCCTCGTCGCCGGGTGCGCGTGCGCGTCGGGCGCCACGATCGTGCGGTTCGTCTGAATCGCGTCCGCGTAGGTCGGGAAGTCTTGCAGCACGAGCGCCGCGCCGAACTCGTGCGCCGCGGTCACCGGCGCGAAGCGGTCGAGGCAGAGCAGCTCGCTGCGCGCGTCGTTGAGCGCCCACACGCTCGCCTGATCGACCCGCAGCGTCTCGCAGGCGGCCTCGGTGACCTTGCGCAGCGAGGCCGCGAGATCGCCGGGGTCGACCGAGATCGTCTGCGCCGTGCGCGCGAGCGCCTTCTGCAGGTTCGAGACGCGGGTGGCCCGGGTGCGCAGCTCCTCGTCGCGGGCCATCAGCTCCTGCGAGACGAGCTCGAGCTCCTTCTCGGCGAGGGCGCGGTCGAACTCGGCCTTCTGGTAGTCGGCCTCGAGCTCCTCGACGAGGGGCCGCGGGGCGCCGTCAGGAAAATGACGCTCGAGCAGGTCCTTCAGCTTCGGGTGCACTCGAGTGGCATCGGCACGCCGACGGTGTCACCTTAAGTGCCGGATGGCGGCGTTCGAACAAGCCCTGAAAAACAACCCCCTGCCGGTGCGCCTGGGCGACGTGCGGCTCGAGTACGAGCCGAGCATGTGGGTGGGACGCGCCGATCGGCCTCCGCGTGGCCCACTCGCGAAGCTGACGCTGGCCGGCGGCTGCCTCTTCGGGGCGGCGACGCTCGCGTGCATCGCGACGGAGGCGGGCCACGCGCCGCTGGGGGTGTGCCTCGCCGGCACGGTCGCGGGCTTCGGCGGAGGCGCCTGGCTCGAGAACCGCGAGCGCCGCCAGCGCGCGTTCGCGGCCGACTTCCACGGCCACGTGCTGCGGCTCGACTTCTCGACGCCGATCACCGGCATGCCGCGCACGCTGCGCATCGCGTTCGAGGCCGTGCGCGCCATCGAGCTCGAAGACCAGGGCGGCGACCTGAAGGTGATGACCGTCGACTTCGAGGCGGGGAAGGCGCTGTTCCGCGAGGTGCTGGCGGCGGGCATCCCGGGCCGGCAGCTCGCTGACGCGCAGCGGGTGCGGCGCATGCTGCGGGCGGCGGTCGGCCTCGAGAAGCCGGCGCAGGAGCGTGGCGCAGAGCCGCCGCCCATCGTCGACTCGTTCGGCTGATGCGCTCTGGGTGAGATCGTGCCGGTGACGACCGGCACGATCTCACCCAGAGCACTCGAGTCGAGTCGGTCGGGCGGGTGGGCGAGCTTCGCGCCGAGGCGCGAAGCACCGGCGGCGGGGCCTACTTCGCCCCGTAGAGCTCCGAGCCGGCCTTCTTGAACTCGTCGGCCTTCTCGGCGAGCCCGGCGGCGCGCACCTCTTCGCTGATCTTCATGGAGCAGAAGTGCGGCCCGCACATCGAGCAGAAGTGCGCGGTCTTCGCGGCCTCCTTGGGGAGCGTCTCGTCGTGAAACGCGCGGGCGCGCTCGGGATCCAGCGAGAGGTTGAACTGGTCTTCCCAACGGAACTCGAAGCGCGCGCGAGAGAGCGCGTTGTCGCGGGCCTGGGCGCCGGGGTGGCCCTTCGCGAGGTCGGCCGCGTGCGCCGCGATCTTGTACGTGATGACGCCCTCCTTCACGTCGTCGCGATCGGGCAGCCCGAGGTGCTCCTTCGGGGTCACGTAGCAGAGCATCGCCGTGCCGTACCAACCGATCAGCGCGGCGCCGATGCCGGACGTGAAGTGGTCGTAGCCCGGAGCGATGTCCGTCGTGAGCGGCCCGAGCGTGTAGAACGGCGCCTCGGCGCACAGCTCGAGCTGCTTCGTCATGTTCTCCTTGATGAGCTGCATGGGCACGTGGCCGGGGCCTTCGATCATCGTCTGCACGTCGTGCTTCCACGCCACGCGGGTCAGCTCGCCGAGGGTCTGCAGCTCGGCGAACTGGGCCTCGTCGTTGGCGTCGGCGATCGAGCCGGGGCGCAGGCCGTCGCCGAGCGAGAAGCTCACGTCGTACGCCTTCATGATCTCGCAGATCTCTTCGAAGTGCGTGTACAGGAAGCTCTCGCGGTGGTGCGCGAGGCACCACTTCGCCATGATCGAGCCGCCGCGCGACACGATGCCGGTCACGCGCTTCGCGGTCAGCGGCACGTACGCGAGGCGCACGCCGGCGTGCACGGTGAAGTAGTCGACGCCCTGCTCGCACTGCTCGATGAGGGTGTCGCGGTAGAGCTCCCAGGTGAGCTCCTCGGCCTTGCCGTTCACCTTCTCGAGCGCCTGGTAGATGGGCACCGTGCCGATCGGCACCGGGCTGTTCCGCAAGATCCACTCGCGGGTCTCGTGAATGTCCGAGCCGGTCGAGAGATCCATCACGGTGTCGGCGCCCCAGCGAATGGCCCAGACCATCTTCTCGACCTCTTCCTCGATCGAAGACGTCACCGCCGAGTTGCCGAGGTTCGCGTTGATCTTCACCAGGAAGTTGCGGCCGATGATCATCGGCTCGAGCTCGAGGTGGTTCACGTTCGCCGGGATGATCGCGCGGCCCTTCGCGACCTCGTCGCGCACGAACTCGGGCGTGATCTCGCGCGGGATCGCGGCGCCGAACGACTGGCCGGGGTGCTGGCCGGCCTCCAGGCGCTGCTGCTCGCGCAGGGCGACGAACTCCATCTCGGCGGTGATCTCGCCGCGCTTCGCGTAGGCCATCTGCGAGACGTTCTTGCCGCTCCTCGCGCGGTACGGCCGGTTGCGCGCGTGGAAGCGCAGGCCGTCGAGGCGCTGGTCGGCGAGGCGCGCGCGCCCGTACTCGCTCGACAGCTCGGGAAGCTGCTCGACGTCGCCGCGCGCGCGGACCCAGGCCTCGCGGGCGGGGGCGAGCCCCTTCTTCAGATCGATGGACGCGGTGGGGTCGGTGTACGGCCCGGTGGTGTCGTAGATCTGCAAGCTCGCGTTGTGCGTGACCCGGCCGTCGGCGTGCCGCGTGTCCGAGAGCGCGATCTCGCGCAGCGGCACGCGCAGCTCGGGGTAGCGGCGCCCCTGAACGTAGACCTTCTTCGAGGCGGGGAAGGGCGTTCGGGTGATGCCCGAGAGGAGCTGCTCGTCGACCTTGAGGCTCTTGCGCATGCGGAGGACTGAGGTAGCGCCCCCTGCCTCCAGCGTCAACGGCGTCTGGGGGCCCCCCAGAGATGTGCCCCGTCGCCCCCCCGTTTCCGCGCGGCCGGGGGGGCGTACCTACGTCCTGCGGTTGAACCGGTTCATCGCCTTCTGCATGCCGTCACGCGCCCAGGCCTCGGCCATCTCGGCGGCGGCGGCGAGCAGCGCGTCGAGCTGTGGCACCTCTTCGCCCGAGAAGTTCCCCAGCACGTGCCCGATGACGCGCTCCTTGGCGTTGGGGCCCTGGGGCTTGCCGATGCCGAAGCGCAGGCGGCCGTACGTGCCCTCGCCCCACGACTCGGCGATGGACTCGAGGCCGTTGTGGCCGCCGGTGCCTCCACCGGCCTTGAGCTGCAGCTTGCCGAAGGGGAGGTCGAGCTCGTCGTGGACGACGAGCACGTCGGCGGGCTCGACCTTGTAGAACCGCGCGGCGCCGCCGAGCGAGCGCCCGGACAGGTTCATGAAGGTCTGGGGCTTGAGCAGCAGCGACTTCTCGCCGCCGACGGTGGCCTGGCAAAGCTCGGCGTCGAACTTCGCCTGGCTGAACGCAGCCTTCGCCCGGGCCGCGAGCAGGTCGCACACCATGAAGCCGACGTTGTGCCGGTGGCGCGAGTACTCGGAGCCCGGGTTGCCGAGGCCGCAGATGATCTTCATGCCGCGATCGACGGCCGACTACTTCTTCTTCTCGTCCTTCTTCGCAGCCGCCGGAGCCGCGGCCTTGGCGTCGCCCGCCTTCGCGTCGCCCGCCTTGGCCTCGCCGGCCTTCGCGCCCGCCGCCGGAGCCGCACCCGCCGCCGCCGGAGCCGCGCCCTCCGCGCCCGGAGCTGCCGCCGCCGCCGCCGGAGTCGCCACGACCTCGGCCTCGGGCGCCGTCACGACCGCGATGGTGTAGTTCACCTGCGACTTCACCGTGATGCCGGGCGGGAACTTGAGCTCCTTCACGTGGAGCGAGTGGCCGATCTTCAGCGGCGTCACGTCGACGTCGATCTTCTCGGGGATCGCGGCCGGCAGCGCCCAGACCTCGAGCTCGCGGCGCATCTGCGTGAGGATGCCGCCCTGGCCCTGGCCCTCGGACTTGCCGACCAGCTGCACGGGGACCTTCACCTTGACCTGCTCGTTCTCTTTCACCTCGATGAAGTCGGCGTGCAGCAGCTCGCGCGTCACCGGGTCCTGCTGGTAGTCCTTGAGCAGCACCAGGTGGCTCGCCGAGCCGACCTTCAGGCCGATCAGCGTGTTGAGGCGCTTGTTCGTGGTGACGGCCGTCTTCACGGCCTTCGGGTCGACCGCGATGTTGAGCGGCTTCTCGAGGTGGCGGCCGTAGACGACCGCGGGGATCATGCCCGCCGCGCGCGTCTTGCGGGCCGAGCCCTTGCCGGAACCTTCACGCGACTTCGCCTCGAGCTGCGACTGGGTGGCTGCCATGATGACGTACCTTCCTTGGGTCGCCCAGGCATCCCAGCCGAATGCCGGGCCCCGCAAGCGAGAGAGCGCGGCTTGTGCCAGCGTTGACGGCCCCAAGTCAAGTCTGCTAGGCGCACGCGTTCCATTCCTTTCGGAGTTGAAGAAACCATGCGCAACAGCGCTCTCGAATACGTCGAATCCACGCAGCGCCGCAAAGACCTCGCGGAGTTCCGCACCGGCGACACCGTCCGCGTCAACTGGAAGGTGAAGGAGGGCGACAAGGAGCGCGAGCAGGCGTTCGAAGGCGTCGTCATCCGCAAGAAGAAGGGCGGCGTCAGCGCGTCGTTCACCGTGCGCAAGGTCAGCTACGGCGTCGGCGTCGAGCGCATCTTCCCGCTGCACAGCCCGCGCTACTCGACGATCGACGTGCTCCAGCACGGCAACGTCCGCCGCAACCGCCTCTTCTACCTCCGCGCGCTGCGCGGCAAGGCCTCGAAGGTCGATCAGCAGGAAGAGCAGCTCGAGACCGAGAACGCTCCGGCCGCTGCTGCCGCTCCGGCCGCCGAAGGCGGCGAGGCCGCTGCGAAGCCGGCGAAGGCGCCCAAGGCCAAGGCCGCGAAGAAGCCGAAGGCCGAGAAGGCCCCGAAGGCCGAGAAGTAATTCTTCGCAAGAGCGCGCGGGCCTCGTAAGAAGAGGCCCGTAAGATGCTCTTGCTCGAGCTTGCGGTGCAATCGGTGCGAGGGTTCTCACCCTCCGTCCGCGTGGCGCTCAAGCCCGGCTTCGTGGTCTTGAAGAGCCCGGCCGAGGCGCCCGCGCCGGTCGCCAGCTTGCTCCTCGCGCTCTGCTACCCCGACGGCAAGGGGCAAGACGCGTCGCTGCTCGCGCCGGGCCAGAAGACCGGGAAGGCCGGGGCCAGCTTCCAGGCCAACGACAACGGCGTGTGGCGCCTGGTGCGCGAGCTCGGCGGCAAGGGCTCGCTGCACAAGCTCAACCTGCAGACGCGCGCGTACGAGGTCGTGACGCAAGACGCGGCCGAGATGCAGTCGACGCTGCGCCAGCAGGTCGGGCTGCCTCCGCGCGCGACGTTCGACGCCATCTTCACCATCACGCCCGCGCAGTTCCCGACGAGGCGCGCGAGCGGCAAGGTCGAGCGGATCAAGAAGAAGGCGGGCATGGACGCCGCCGTCGAAGAGTCGAAGCTCAAAGGGCTGCGCCAGGAGCTCGCCAAGGCGAAGGAGGCCGGCGAGCTGCAGTACCGCCTCGACGGGCTCACGTCCGACGCGTACCGCCTCGAGGCGAAGCTGAAGGCGATCGACGAGCTGAAAGGGCAGCTCGAGGCCGCGCGCGCCGAGCTGGCCAGCGCTCCGACGCCCGAGAAGCTCGGCGTGCCGCAAGACATCGTCGAGCGCGTGAAGCGGCTGCCGGACGAGAAGAAGAGGAGCGCCGAGGCCGTGCGCCGCGTGATGGACGAGCGCGACGCCGCGGGCGCCGGCCGCGACGGCCCGCGCGTGCCGCCGGTGTGGTCCGACGGCCGCTTCCTCGCCTCGTTCATCGGCGGCCTCGCGATGGTGGTGGTCGGCGCGCTGACGGAAGGGGCCATGCACTACCTCGCGCTGTTCGCGATCGCTCCGTTCTCGTTCGCGGCGCTGCTGGCCTTGCGCTACATCGAGGAGCTGCAGGGCGAAGCCCGCCGCGGGGGCAAGGGCGACATCTACGACCTGCGCATCAAGAAGCTGCAAGACGAGTTCGCGCTCTACGAGGCGCAGATCAACGCCGCGATGGAGGCCGTCGGCGCCGCCACGCGCGACGACTTCTACGCCGCGATGGAGAAGCCCGAGACCCTGAAGACGAAGGTCGCCGAGCTCGAGGTGCAGGTCGCCGAGGCGCAGGTCGACCCCGAGAACGCGGACCTCGAGAACCGCATCGCGGCGCTGAAGGCCGAGGCCGATCAGCTCAACCAGAGGCTGCTCGAAGAAGGCGGCGGCAGCGGCTACGCGCGCAGCGAGCTGGAGATCCAGAAAGACATTCAGCGCGCGGAAGAGCTGCTCGAGCGCGCGAAGAACCCGGAAGAGGCCTTCGGGCTCGCCTCGAACCCGGCGGAGCACCACGAAGACCCGACGCCCGCGCTGATGACGCTGGCGCGCGATCTGTTCGGGCAGGACAACCTCGCGCTGTGGGCGCAGCTCAAAGACCGCACCGTGCAGTACCTCACCGCGCTCGCCGACCGCCGCTACCACGGCGCGGAGGTCGAGAAAGACGGCAGGGCCTACGTGCACGCTCCGGGGCGGCGGGTGCCGGTGACCGAGCTGGTCGGCAAGGATCTCGACCTCTGGTACCTGGCGCTGCGGCTGACGCTGGCCGAGAAGTACAGCGCGCGGGCGCGCATACCGGTGGTGGTCGAAGACGGCCTCTCGGGCATCGTCGACGAGCCGAAGCTGCCGCTGCTCAACCGCATGCTGAAGCACCTCGGCACGCTGACGCAGGTGGTGCACGTGGTGGGCAGCAAGCGCGAGTCGCAGGCCGACGAGGGCATGAGCTTCACCGTGTGATGTCGGACCCGGCGCGTATGCTCGCGCGCGGTCGGTTCGGTCACCTGTTGGAGCCTCACATGTCAGAAGCTGTTTCCCGAGCTGCGCCAGACCGCCGTGCCTTCGGCGGAGAAGCAGAGACGCTCGCAGTGGAGCACCTCGAGAGAGAGGGCTACCGGATTCGGGACCGCAACGTGCCGTGCCGCGTGGGCGAGCTCGACGTCGTGGCCGAGAAAGACGGCGTGCTCGTGGTCGTCGAGGTGCGCATGAAGTCGAGCGACGTGCTGGGCGACCCGTCGGAGACCGTGCTCTACCAGAAGCAGCGCAAGGTGGCGCTCGCGACGCTCTACTACCTGCAGGCCGAGCGCCTCGACGTCGCCGTGCGCTTCGACGTCATCTCGGTCGTCGGGCGCGGCGCGTCGGCGGTCATCGAGCACATCGAGAACGCGTTCGACGCCGGCTTCTGAGCTAGATGAGCGGCCGATGGCGGGCCGCCTGTTCCTCGTCGCGACACCGATCGGCAACCTGGCCGACGTGTCGGCCCGCGCGATCGAGACGCTGAAGGCGTCGGACTTCATCGTCTGCGAAGACACGCGACACAGCCTGAAGCTGCTGGAGCCGCACGGCATCGACAAGCCGCGGGTGAGCCTGCCTGCGTTCGACGAGGCGAACCGCGCGAAGGCGATCGCGCAGCGGCTGGCGAAGGGCGAGACGGCGTCGCTGATCACCGACGCGGGCAGCCCGGGCATCTGCGACCCGGGAGAGCGGCTGGTGGCCGAGGCGATCGCGGCGGGGGTCGAGGTGACGCCGATTCCGGGGCCGGCGGCGCTGATCGCGGCGCTGTCGGCGAGCGGGCTGCCGGCGGGCCGTTTCCACTTCCTGGGCTTCCTGCCGAGGCAAGAGGGCGAAGCGCGAGCGATGATCGAAGAGGTCGCGAGCCTGCGAGCGACGCTGGTGCTCTACGAGGCGGCGAACCGCACGGCCCAGACGCTGAAGCTGCTGCACGAGCTGCTCGGGGCACGGCAGGCGGCGGTGGCGAGAGAGCTGACGAAGGTGCACGAAGAGCTCGTGCGAGGGCGGCTGGGCGAGCTGACGATCGAAGAGAAGGGCGAGGTGGTGATCGTGGTGGAGGGCCGAGCGGGGAGCGAGCGCTGGAGCGAAGCCGAAGTCGAAGCGGCGCTGAGAGAAGGCCTGGCGAGAGGAGATCGCCTCAAGGCGCTGAGCGCCGAAGTGGCGAGCCGGGCAGGGTGGGCGAGTCGAGACGTGTACCGCAAGGGGCTCACGCTGAAGGCCTGAAGCGCGCGGAGTCATCGCAGCCGCCGTCCCCGCCCGCGTCCCCGGCCTCTGCGAGAAGGCGACGAGCCCCGGCACGACGCGCCGCTCAAGGCGAAGCAGTCGCGGGGCAGAACCCGGACGAAGGCGCACACGCCTTGAAGTACTCGTGCGGATTCCCCGAGCTGTTCGAGCAGAAGAACTTCTGCTCCGCCTCGTTCTCGACCGTGAAGCCCTTGCAGCTGATCGACTGCCCCATCACGGCGGGGCAGGTGGCCAGCGAGCTGCCGCAGCTGAAGATCACCGACCCGCAGTCGAACCCGCTCGGGCAGTCGGAGTCGGTCATGCACTCGATGCCGCAGAACGAGCCGGTCTGACCCTCGCCGATGAACGTGAGGCAGTGCCCGCTGGCGCCGCAGCTCTGCCCGCCGCTGCAGTCGTTGCAGTCGCGCCGCCCGGCCATCGTGGCGCACGTGCCCGCGGTCGTGTTGCAGAACTGGTTCACCGGGCAGCCCGCGTTCGTGCGGCAGAAGCTCGTGCAGTTGCCCATCACGCAGTTCTTCTTCGGAGCGCAGTCGCCGTCTTTCCGGCAGCCCGGCCCGCACGTCATCGTGCCCGTGCGGCAGATCTGATCGAACTGGCACTGGCTGTCGAGCGTGCACACCGGCCCCTGCACCAGGCACTTGTTCGACGTCACGTCGCAGAACCGGCCCGCCGGGCAGTCGGCGTTCGACGTGCACGCCGCCACCGACTGGCAGAAGCCCAGCGCGTTGCAGAAGTTCGGCATCGGCACCTGCGGGCAGCCGTTGTCGTTCTTGCACCGGCAGCCGCCGCTGACCGGGTCGCAGAGGTTGTTGGCGCTGCCGCCGCACGAGTTGTCGTCGATGCAGATGCACCGCTCGCCCATCGGGTCCTTCCGGAAGCCTGCCGGGCAGCACGCGTCGCCCACGCACACGCACGCGCGCACCGTGCTCGAGTACTTGTGGTTCATCGGGCAGCACTCGTCTTTCGCGCAGACGCAGTTCTTCGAGATCGGGTCGTACTTGTGGTCGATCGGGCAGCAGCCGTCGCTCTGGCACTGGCACGCCATCTTCTCGGGCACGAAGCCGTAGCCGTTCGGGCAGCACACGTCGGAAGCGCAGACGCAGGCCTTCTTCGTCTCGTCGAACGTGTAGCCGTCGGGGCAGCACTCCTGGGCGCCGCAGGTGCACTTGCGCACGTCTTCGAGCCACACGTGATCCATCGGGCAGCACTTCGAGGCGCGGCACACGCAGCTCTCGGCGTCGTTCGAGTACTCGTACCCGTCGGGGCAGCAGGTCGTGCTCCGGCACACGCAGATGCTGTCTTCGCAGCTCATGCCGTCGGGGCAGCCCTCGTCGGTCGAGCAGACGCAGCGGTCGCCGTCGAACGTGTACCCGTTCGGGCACTCGGGAATGAGCGACGTGCGCGAGCAGCCCGCGGCGCACAGCAACGCCATGATGTGCAGTGCGCGTCTCATTTGTCGAAGGCGTACTCCAGCTTGACCTCGGCGCCCGGCGGCGGCACGTACGTGCCGAGGAAGACCACGCTGTTCGTCTCGGCCCGGTACTGCCAGCCGTTCACCGGGTCGGCGGGGATCACCACGCCGTTCACCTTCACCGTCAGCGTGCCCATCACCGGCTGCAGCGTCAGGGGAAAGACGCGCCGCAGCGTGTTGAGCGCCTCGGCGATCTGCAGGAGCGTGTTCTCGAAGCTCGCGTCGCAGATGCTGCCCACGATGCCGCCGGTGCGCGTCGACACCGCGGCGTAGCGGAAGGCCGGGTCGGCGAGCGAGCCGTAGAAGGTCTCTTCGCCCGCCGGCGTGCAGCCGACCGGCGTCGTGCCCGCGATCGACGAGAAGCTCACCAGCGACTCGTTGCCCTTGCCCTTCGACGCCTGAAACGCGCGCGCGTAGTAGTCGGTCGGCCCGTAGCTCGAGTCGTCTTCGTCGCTCACCACGATGATCGCGAGCGCCGCGTCGTTGCGCAGAAAGCCCGGGTTCGTGACGCCGCCGTCGGCGCCGGTGCCGACCGCGAACTGCGCCATGCGCAGGCCCTGCTCCCAGCGCGCGCGCGACGACGGAAACGTCGTGTTCGCCGTGAACACCGCGCCGGCGTCGGGGGTCATGTTCGTGATGATGCGGGTCGTGCCGCGCAGCACGCCGCGATCGGCGAAGTTCGTCGAGGTGACCCCGATCTGGTAGTTCACCTTCAGCTGCTGCAGCTTCGCGAGGAAGCCGGTGAAGTTCCGCCCGAGCGTGCGCCGCTGGTTCGCCATCGAGCCCGAGTCGTCGATCACCCACAAGATGTCGACGATGCCGTCGGCCTGCTTCAGCACGTCGACCTGCACCGCGTCGATCGCCGGCGGCGGAATCACCCGCACCTGGCCGGTATTCGACCGGTCGATCGTCGGAGGGAGGATCTCGACCGGGTACACCCGGGGCTTCGCCACATCGGGAACCGCCGTGCTCCGCCCGTTCTCTCGACCGATTCGATCACACGAGGTCGTGCCGGCAACCAGCACGCCGGCGACCAGCACGCGCATGAATCGAGGCGCAAGCATGTGGTCCTTTAGATGCAAGTCATGACCCGATCGATCAAACCCGTGCGAAGATTCGTGCGGTTGTTGAGCAAAGGCAACCGGGATACGACATGAAAGTCCGAATGCGGTCAGCCGTCGTCATCTTTTCCCTCATCTTTGGGGGCTGCCTCTGTACTCCGTCAACGCCGAAGGCGGTGACGCTGCGGCTCAAGAACACCTCCCGCGACACCCTGTTCGTCGACATGACGCTCGGCCAGCTCGGCATGGAGGTGCAGCGCAACGTCTCGGGCAGCCTGCTCACCTTCACCGAGACCCCGCGCTGCAGCTGCCTGACGTGCGAGAACGTGTGCGGCGGCTGCAGCTGCCCCGAGCCCGAGAAGCTGCTCGTGCAGCGCGTGCCTCCGGGCAGCACGTTCGAGCGGCAGTGGGGCGGCGTCGTGCAGCTCGAGTCGACGCGCGGCTGCGGCGGCTTCGGCAACGAGACGAAGTGCGTCGCGCCCGAGAACGCTCCGTACAACGAGGTCTTCAACCTGCACCTCTGCTACGCGCTCACCGCCACGATCACCAGCGGGCCCAACCTCGACGGCGGCGTCGAAGAGGGCTCGCTCCCGGTCGATCGCAGCTGCGTCGATCGCGAGTTTCGCATCGACGACGGCGTCGCAGAGATCGGCCCGCAGCGCGGCGCCGACTGCGTCACGACCGCCGACTGCAAGGGCCCCGGCGAGATGTGCTTCTCGGGCGCCTGCACCGCGTCGTGCCCCGCGAACGTCTTCCCCTCCGAGGCCGAGTCGACCGTGCGCATCGCGGTCGACAACCGCGGCTACTTCGACACCACCATGATGGGGAGCAAGGTCGTCTACACCGGCAGCGGCACCGTCGGCTCGGCCTCGTACAACGCGAGCTCGCTGCGCATCTTCTTGACGCGCCCCGGCATGATGGCCGGCGAGATGCTGACCGCGGTCGTCGATCTCGACGTGCCGAAGGCGATGCACCTGGGGCCGCTCGCGGCCGGCCAGCGGGTGACCGTGCGCCTCGTCGACGCCTCGCCGGTCAGCCGCCCGGCCTCGAACACGGGGCTCGTCGTTCGCGACGAGACCGGCGCGCTGCTCATCGTCGCCGACTCCGGGCTCGACGCTCCGAACCTGGCCGCGGCCGACCTGGCGCCGTTCACCGTGAGCTTCGGCGGCGCCCCGGTCGGGTGCCGCATCACCGGCTGCGGCAAGGAGCTGTTCAACGAGGGCACGTTCAGCGACGGCTTGAAGACCGTGAAGCTGTCGCCCGGCCAGAGCGCCAACATCGTGAACACCGGCGGCACCTACCGTGCGCTCAACGTCTTCGGCGCCGAGTACCCCACCAGCTCATGTGAGACGAAGGTGATTCGTCCCTACATCGTCTGGCGCGACCGGCCCCCGGGCGGTTGAGGGTTCAGCCCCATACTGGTTTTTCCTGCTAGCATCCGCGGCCGCTTATGCCGTCGGGCCCTGCTTCCCCTCGAACCGTGGCCCCCGACCTCGATCGCGGGCGGCGCATCGGCAAATACGAGATCCTGACCCGCCTCTCGATGGGAGGCATGGCGGAGCTGTTCCTCGCCTACACCGCGGGCCCCGGCGGCTTCCGCAAGTTCGTCGCGGTGAAGCAGATTCTCCCCGACATCAAGAAGGACGATCAGTTCGTCAAGATGTTCCTCGACGAGGCGCGCATCACCGCCGCGTTCAGCCACGCGAACATCGGCCAGGTCTTCGATCTCGGCGAAGAAGAGGGCGAGCTCTACCTCGCGATGGAGTTCATCTCGGGCCAGAACCTCGAGCAGCTCATCAAGCGCGCGAAGAAGCGCGACGTGCAGATCCCCATCGGGTTCGGTGCGCGCGTCGTGCGCGACGCCTGCCTCGGGCTCCACTACGCGCACCACTTTACCGACGCCTCCGGCAAGCCCGCGCCCGTCGTTCACCGCGACGTCAGCCCGAAGAACGTGATGATCACGTACTCGGGCGACGTGAAGATGATCGACTTCGGCATCGCCAAGGCGAAGGGCCGGCTGAATCGCACGCAGGTCGGCATCGTGAAGGGCACGAGCGGGTACATGAGCCCCGAGCAGGTGCGCAACGAGACGCTCGACGGCCGCACCGACCTCTTCGCCGCCGCCGTGATGCTGCACGAGCTCATCACGAACACGCGCCTGTTCACGGCGCCCTCCGACGCCGCGATGATGATGAAGATCGTCGAGGGCGAGGTTCAGCAGCCGAAGAACCTGAACCCCGAGGTCACGAAGGCGCTCAACGACGTCGTCATGAAGGGCCTCGCGCGCAAGCGCGAGAACCGGTTCGGCAGCGGCAAGGAGTTCGCGAAGGCGATCGAGCAGGCCGTGCCGGACATGTGGGAAGAGGAGCAGTGCGCCGAGATGATGTCTTCGCTGTTCGAAGACAAGATCCAGACGACGCGCGCGCTGCTCGAGCTCGCGAACACCGACGACACCAGCAACATGACGAAGGCGGTCGAGGCGCTGAACACCGCCGACGAGTCGCCCGACGGCACGCCGCGGCCTCCGGGCGCGAAGAAGGCGACCGCCGGGGCGGTGCCGCGCGCGAAGGCGACCCCGATGCCGCGCGAGGGCATCTCGGCGAAGGGCCGGTCGTCAGGGAGGCTGCCGAAGCAGAGCGACCCCGATCTCGATCAGACGATGCCGCCGACCTCGCACGCGCGCTCGAGGAAGCCCACCGAGAAGGCCGGCGGCGCGAACCGGTACGAGTCGAAGGTCAACCGCGACTACGCGATGTACGACGAGTCGGAGGCCGCGACCGAGCAGGCTCCGAAGACGAACGCCGACAAGAAGCGGATGGACACGCCCCCGCTCGGCAACCCGCGCGCGAAGAAGCCGCCGCCGCCGGCGGAGGCTCCGAAGAGCGGAGGCAGCATCCTCGGCGTGTTCGTGCTGCTGCTGATCTTCGGCGCCCTCGGCGGCGGAGGCTGGGCCGCCTGGAGCGGCCCGCTCAAAGACACCGCCATCGGGGTCGCGCTGCACAAGGCGCTGTCGGAAGAGCCGCCGCCTCCGCCTCCGAAAGATCTGCGCGAGCTCGCGAGAGAGCAGAACGGGCCGAAGCCGCAGTGGCTCATCGAGAAGGAAGCCGCCGACGCGAAGCTGAAGGCCGAGGCCGACAAGCAGAAGGCGATCGAAGAGGCCGCGAACGACCCCGAGAACAAGAAGATCCTCGAAGAGATCGATCAGCAGCTGAAAGAGCTCGACCGGCAGGACCAGGAGCTGCGCGAGCTGAAGATCGCGGCGAGAGCCCAGGGGGCGAACACCGCCGAGAACACGAAGAAGATCCAGGAGCTCGAGAAGAAGCTCGCGAACCTGCAGGCGTCGATCGACGAGAAGCAGGGCAAGCTGAAGAAGAAGCAGCAGGGCGACCGCCCGGTCGAGATCGTGCGCGACGCGAAGTCGGCGAAGGCCGCCGACATCGGCTACCTGACGCTGTTCACCGTGAACCCGTCGAAGGCGGCGGTGTTCGAGGGCGGCAATGCGCTGGGCACCACGCCGCTGAACAAGGTCCCGCTCGACGAGGGCACGCACTTCCTGCGCATCGTCGACTCCGACTCCCAGAACCGCAGCTTCACGGTGACCGTGAAGGCAGGCCAGACGACGGAGCTCAAGGGCATCGACGTCTCGTCGATGAACTTGATGAAGTAGTGCTCCGCGCCTCGGCGGTGGCGCTGCTCGTGCCGTCGCTCGCGCTCGCCGGCGCTCCGCTCGAGCCGCGGCTGCAGACGCTCGACACGCCGCAGCTCCTCACGGCTTACGGCGAGCTCGAAGATCGGAGGCCCGGCTTCGGCGGCGGCATCGGGTTGATGGCCGGCGGGACGCTGCCGCTCTTGATCGGGGCGCTCGTCTGGTCGGCGACGTGGACCTCGACGACGAACGGCGTGACGACGACGACGCGCGGCCGCGACTCGCCGGCGAGCTGGCTGTTCCTCGGCGTCGGCTCGGCGCTGATGACCGCGGGCATCACCTGGCTCGTGATCAACATCGTGCGCAGGGTGAACACCGACGAGCAGCTCGAGGCGATGCGCGACGAGCTCGATCGCCGCGAGCGCCAGGCGGTGGCGGCGGTGCCCGGGCCCGAGCTGCTGGCGCTGCTGGCGGCCCCGGTCGAGCGCGCGACCGGGGGCCTGGTCGTGAAGGTCAACGCGGCTGGGGCGCGCGTCGCGGCGGGCGAGCGGGTCTACACCTGCGATGCCCGCGGCCTGGTGACGCTCGACGGGCTGGAGCCGGGGCCGATCGCGCTCGCGATCTCGGCGCCCGGCTTCGCGCCGGCCGACGAGGCGGCCTCGGTGGTCGCCGGGCGGCGCACGCAGGTCGACGTGAGCCTCAAGCCCGAGGGCCAGTCGGCGACGCTGACCGGGGTGGTGAGGAGCGCGAGCACGGGCGAGCCGGTGCCGGCGCAGCTCGAGGTGGTCGAGACGAACGCGCGCGCCCAGGTCGACGGGCAGGGCGTCTTCCGCGTCGACGTGCCGGGCGGGAAGTACACGGTGGTGATCTCGGCGCCGGGTTACCTGAAGCAGACGAAGCAGCTGACCGTGAAGCCGTCGGATCGCGCGATCTTCAACGTCGTCCTGCATCCGCTGTAGCTCCGCTGCTATAGGGAGCGCCGCCATGTACTTTCAGGAACTGATCCTCACGCTGCAGGACCACTGGGCGAAGCTCGGCTGCATCATCGCGCAGCCGTACGACCTCGAGGTCGGCGCCGGCACGATGGCCCCCGCGACGTTCCTGCGCGCGCTCGGCCCCGAGCCGTGGAACGTGGCGTACGTGCAGCCCTCGCGCCGGCCCGCCGACGGCCGCTTCGGCGAGAACCCGAACCGCCTGTTTCAGCACCACCAGTTCCAGGTGATCTTGAAGCCGGCCCCGAAGAACACCCAGGAGCTGTACCTCGAGTCGATCGCCAAGGTCGGCATTCGCGCGAGCGAGCACGACCTGCGCTTCGTCGAAGACGACTGGGCCTCGCCCACGCTCGGCGCCGCGGGCCTGGGCTGGGAGGTCTGGTGCGACGGCCAGGAGATCACCCAGTTCACCTACTTCCAGCAGTGCGGCGGCTTCGAGTGCAAGCCGGTCTCCGCCGAGCTCACCTACGGCCTCGAGCGGCTCTGCACGTACCTGCAGGGCGTCGACAACGTCTTCGATCTCGAGTGGGTGAAGGGCGTGAAGTACCGCGAGGTCTTCCACGCGAACGAGGTCGAGATGTCGACTTACGCGCAGCGCGAGGCCGACAAAGATCAGCTGTTCGCGCTGTTCGACAGCTACGCGAAGGAGTGCAAGCGCCTCATCGATCGCGAGCTGCCGCTGCCCGCATACGACTTCGCGCTCAAGTGCAGCCACACGTTCAACCTGCTCGACGCGCGCGGCGCGATCTCGGTCACCGACCGCGAGCGCTACATCAAGCAGGTGCGCGACAACGCGAAGCTCTGCGCCGAGGGCTACATCAAGATGCGCGAGAAGCTCGGGTTCCCGCTCTGCAAGACGAAGTGGACGGTCGGCGACCAGCCCGCGCTGCTCGAGGGCAAGCCCGCCAGCGGCATGTGGTTCGAGCCGAAGAAGGAGGCCGCCCGTGGCTGACCTCCTGCTCGAGCTCGGCACCGAAGAGCTCCCCGCGCGCTTCATCGTGCCAGCGCTCGACGACATCGAGCGCACGTTCAAAGAGAAGATCGCGCCGCTGACGTTCGGGAGCATCCGCAAGTTCGGCACCCCGCGGCGCCTCGCGATCCTCGTCACCGGCCTCGCCGACAAGACCGCCGACTCGAAGACGCAGAAGACCGGCCCGAGCGTGAAGGGCGCGTTCGACAAGGAAGGCAAGCCCACGAAGGCCGCGCTCGGCTTCGCCGAGAGCGTGAAGCTGCCGGTCGACAAGCTCGAGCGCGTCACGACGCCGAAGGGCGAGTACCTGGCGGCGACGATCGAAGAGAAGGGCAAGCGCGCCATCGAGCTGTTGCCCGAAGTGCTGGGCGCGTGCGTGCGGAAGATCTCGTTCGCGAAGTCGATGCGCTGGGGCGACGTGGAGCAGAGCTTCGGAAGACCGCTGCAGTGGATCGTGGCGCTCCTCGACTCCGAGGTGGTGCCGGTCGTGTTCGCCGACGTGAAGAGCGGCCGCATGACCCGCGGCCACCGGTTCTTGAGCCCCGCGCCGCTCGAGCTCAAGCACGCGAGGGACTACGAGGCCGCGCTCGAGGCCGCGAACGTCATCGCCGACGTCGAGAAGCGCAAGGCCGTGATGCTGCAGCACATCAACAGCCTCGCGAAGGAGGCCGGCGGCGAGGTCATCGAAGACGACGCCCTCGTCGACGAGGTCGTCAACCTCGTCGAGCTGCCGCGCCCCGTGCTCGGCCGCTTCGAGGAGCGCCACCTCGATCTGCCCCCCGAGGTCCTCATCCAGGAGATGAAGAGCCACCAGCGCTACTTCAGCTTGAAGAAGAACGGGAAGCTGCTGCCCGCCTTCGTGGCGGTCTCGAACACGCCCGTGAAGGACGTGAAGCTGAGCGTGGCCGGCTACGAGCGCGTGCTGAAGGCCCGGCTCTCGGACGGCCGCTTCTTCTTCGACGAAGATCGCAAGACGAAGCTGCTCGCACGCATCGAGCGGCTGCAGCGCCGCCAGTGGTTCGAGGGCCTCGGCTCGGTCGCCGACAAGGTGAACCGCATCCGCTCGCTCTCGGTGTGGCTCAACGGCAAGCCCGACGCCACCATCGAGCGGGCCGCGTCGCTGTGCAAGGCGGACCTCGAGACCGGCATGGTCGGAGAGTTCCCCGAGCTGCAGGGCGTGATGGGCCGCGAGTACGCGCTGCACGACGGCGAGCCGAAGGACGTCGCGCTCGCCATCTTCGAGCACTACCTGCCGCGCCACGCGAGCGACGCGCTGCCGACGCAAGACGCCGGCGCGTTCATCGGCATCGCCGATCGCCTCGACAGCATCGTGGGCCTGTTCTCGGTGGGGAAGAAGCCGACCGGCGCGAAGGACCAGTTCGGCCTGCGCCGCGCCTGCCTCGCGGTCATCAACCTCACGCTCGCGCGCGGCTACCGGTTCAAGCTGAGCGAGGCGATCGCCGAGGCGTCGAAGGCGTTCAAGAACGTGCCGCAGGCCGACGTGCTCGACTTCTTCCGCGGCCGCCTCGAGGCGCTGTGGCGCGAGTCGCACCGGCCCGACGCGGTCGACGCCGTGCTCTCGGCCGGCTTCGACGATCTGCCGGCGGCGCAGAAGCGGCTGCAGGCGCTCTCGGCCGAGGTCGTGAAGCCCGGCTTCGCCGACCTCGCGGTCGCCTTCAAGCGCGTGGCGAACATCGTCGAGAAGCAGGCGAAGGACGTGAAGAGGGCGCCGGTGAACGCCGCGCTGCTGAAGGACGACGCCGAGAAGGCGCTGCACGCCGCCGTGCAGAAGGTGCAGGGCGAGGTGCTCGGGGCCGCGAAGGCCGACGACTACGCGCGGGCGCTGTCACGCGTCGTGACCTTGAAGCCCGCGGTCGACCTGTTCTTCGACAAGGTGTTGGTGATGGACAAGGACGCGGCCGTCAAAGAGAACCGCGTCCGCCTGCTGATGGAGATCGGCGACCTGTTCAACACGGTCGCCGACTTCTCGAAGCTGCAGGGCTGAGCTCAGCGTCCTTGGCCGACGCTGCGCATCCCGGCCTGGAACTCCTGCCACGACACGCCGCCGCTGCGGTTGGTGTCGAAGCGATCCATCACGGCGCTCGTGTAGGCGCCGCGCGTCACGAAGTTGCCGACGTTGGCGTCGCCGAGCAGGCGGCCCACCTGGTCGCGGGACACCTCGGGGCGGCCCTGCGCGTAGTGGTTGAACGCCTGCTGGTAGTCACCGCGGAAGCGGTTCTGCACGAGCGTGTTGACGCGGCGGCCGAGGTCGATTGCGCGCTGATCCATTCGAGGGCTCCTTCGAGAGGCGTGAGGGACGAGAGAGTTCTCGGGCGGCGAGAAACCCTGTTTCTTCGGGCATGTCGAATGCGCACCAAGCGCAATGACAAGGGGTCTCACACGTTCTATGAGCGCGTGAGTTCGATGCGTTTCGTCCTCGTCCCAGCGGTCGTTTGCCTGGCGGTGCTCGCCGCCACCTGCAGCGGCAAGGCGAAGAACCTGCCGCCGCCCGAGCGCTTCTATTTCCCGTCGGGCATCCACCACGCGCGCAGCAGCCCGGCGGGGGAGGGCGTGCTCTACGTGGTCAACGCGAACTTCGACCGCCGCTACGACACCGGCACGATGACCGCGGTCGATCTCGACACCGTCGGCCTGCCGGCGTTCGGCAGCTTCCCCGACGGGGGCTCGCCGCTGCCGCTCACCGACCTCATGGTCGACGGCGGGTCGATGGTCATCCAGCTCGCGAACTTCGGAGCCGACATGGGCACCACCACGCTGCCCGACGGCACCGTGCGCATGTTCATCCCCTCGCGGGCCGAGGGGCAGAAGATCATGGTCGTCGATGCGAAGGGCACGAGCCTGAGCTGCGTGCCGACGCTGTGGGCCGACGGCGGCTCGCGGGGTGAGCCGCGCGACCCGCGCGACTGCGGCGAGGTCGGAGCGTCGCTCGTCGAGTACGAGCGCGGCCCCACGGGCATTCCCCGCGCCGACTCGCCGCTCTCGGCCACCGTCGACCGCGACAACGTCGTGTGGATCGCGTCGGCCCGCCATGCCGACACGCCGCGGTTCAGCCAGATGATGTTCAACGACTTCGTCGTTCGCATGCCGATGAGCGAGATGAAGGTCGCGCTCGAGAACTTCATCGGGCTCGGGCCCGGGAGCACGCACGCCGTGGTGGCGGGTCAGAAGTGGGTCTACTTCTCGGGCCGGTTCCCGAGCGCGATCACGAACCCGCCGCTGCTGCGCATGGTCCACCGCACGACCAACGAAGTGCTCCCGGCTCTGCTCGAGGTCGACGCGCGCATCGCTGAGGCTCGCGGCATCGCGCTCTCCAGCGACGAACGGCTGGTGTTCCTCGCCGGCCGCCAGCCGTCGGGCGTGACGGGCTCCGATCACCTGGTCGTCGCGTCGATCTCGGATCCGCTCTCCGACGCTCCGGTGGTCAGCGTGCAGCGCATCATCCCGATCCCCGCAGAGCCGTTGATGGTGAAGACGATTCCCCGCGGCCCCGGCCGCCAGGATCTCGTCGTCGTGGCATGCGGTTTCCAGGCCGGCTCGCTCGCGATCTACGACGAGGAGCGCCTCAACGTCGTCGCCCAGGTCGACGGCATCGGCCTGCAGGCGTCGAGCATCGCGATCGACGTGAGGCCGAACGGCCCCGCGACCGGCGCCCGCATCTACGTCTCGGCGTTCACCGACGGCCGTGTCGCCGTCGTCGATGTCCCCAACCTGAACCGCCCCGAAGACGCCCGCATCGTGGCGCACCTCGGCGCCCAGCAGCCCTGCATCACGCGCCCGCGCGACTTCACCTGCCCCGACGCCGGAGTCGTCCCATGAGGCGCGCCGCGCTCGTGCTGCTCGGCCTCGCCGCCTGCCAGCAGGCCGCGATCTCTCCGTCGGCGCAGATCGTCGGCCTGCGCGACATGGTTCGCGTCGGCGAGTTCCTGTTCATCACCTCGACCGAGCGCGACGAGCTGCGCGTGCTCGATCTCGTGACGGCCGACACCGCCGTTCCGCGCAGGTTCGTGCGCGCGCCGAACCCCATTCAGGCGCTGTCGATTCCGGTGCTGCGCCGCCCCACGGTTCTCGCGACCGACGTCTTCTACGAGAAGGGCGTGAAGAACGAGCTCGCCGGACCCTACGTCTACGCGACGGATCCCGCCGTCTCGCAGATCTCGATCGTGTGGGGCGAAGATCGCGACCCGGTGCGCGGCTACACCGAGCTCACGCGTCTCAACACGGTCGGCCCGGTGACGGCGATCACGTCGCGCGGGCGGAAGCCCTCGATCACCGAGCCCGTGGTGCAGCCGGAGCACGACACGATGTACTTCGCGACGTCGGCCGAGAACGCCGCCTCGATCTTCCGCATCTCGCTGCCGCAGCCCGAGCAGCTCATGACGAACCAGCGCGTCGAGTCGCTCGTGCGGTTCGTCGGCTCCCGCATGGGCGAGACCGTCGTCGACATGGTCGCGCTGCCGAACGGCACCCTCGCGATCGCGACGCGCAAGCGCGGCGGCGGAGGCTCGGCCGAGGTCATCGACGGGCTGACGGGGCGCAACCTGGTCACGCTCCAGTTCCCGGCCCCGGTGCGCATGATCTACACGCACCCCGAGTTCGACTTCCTCGACCCCGGGCTCGAGACCGTCGAGGCCGGCACCCGCATCTACGGAGTGCTCGACGAAGCCGTCTGCGGCAGCGTCGCCTGCGGAGGCATCGTCGCCGTCGACACCGCGACCGGCGCCCGATCGCAGAGCCGGCCAGGTCAGAAGCTGGATGGCGGAGAGCCCCTCGAGCAGCGCATCGCTCCCGTGCTCACGTTCGGAAGCGCGCTGGGCAACGGGCTGATTCAGTCGGTGAGCTTCGGGTCGAACTTCCCGATCACGCTCCCCTCGTTCGACCCGAGCCTCAGCCCCGATCTCTCACTGTTGGGGGTCGCCTCGCTCTCGAACGGCCGCATCGCGTTCTTCCGCGCCGCCGAGCTGCGGCCCATCGTCAATTCGAGCGGGCCGTACGCAGAGGTATCGACGCCGGACGGCGGCTTCTACCTCTCCGGCGACGCCGACGGCGGCACCTTCGTGGGGCCCACGGTGATCGCCCCGAACGGCACCTTCCCTTACGATCAGACCTTCGTCGTGCAGGCCGGCGCCGACCCCGCCGCGGGTTATGTCGTCTCGGGTGGGTTCCTCGGCGACATCGGCCGGACGGGCCCTGGTCAGACCTTCACCTGGCCGGGCGGCTATTTTTTCCACCCGGCCGGCTACGACCCGGCGGCACCGGCCCTGACGATCCGCATGCCTCCTGAGCCGCTCGGCCCCGGCGAGAGGTACGAGATCCGGGTCGTCTCGAACTACGTGCCGACGGACATGACGCTGAGCCAGACGATCTGCCCGGCGGGGTTCACGTCGCAGCCCGGCGCCGTCGTCGTAGATCCCGAGCGGCGAATCATCTTCGTCGGCTACCCGTCAGCGAACGCCGTCATCGAGATCCCCGCCGCCGCGGTCCGGAAAGCGACCCTCCTGGAGGGTAACGGACTTCTTTGTTGGCGATAGGTTGGACGTGCTGAAAAGCGGTGCTATCTTCCGTCGCGTCTCCACATTCGGGGGACACTGACCTGATGGATCCGAGCTCCCGGCCGCCTCGTAAGGTCGGCATTGCCGACCACATTTGGGATTTGTTCGAGGAGATGGCCTCGCAGATGGGGTCTGACCGCGATGCCCTCATCAACCAGGCGATGTTCATGTTCGCCCGGCTGAACGGCTTCTCCGAGCAGCAGAACGGTCACGCCAAGAACGGCGCCGCCAACGGCCGTGCTGCATCGGCGCCGGCTCCCGCCCGCGGGGGAGGGGCGCCGCCGGTGCTCGCCCCGGCGAAGGGCCCGTCGCGCCCCGAGCCTCCGCCCCAGAAGCTCGACGACGACCCGGTTCGTCGCGAGGTCGCCGAGCGCGTGCTCGAGACCGCCGCCGAGCTCGAGCGCCTCATCAAGGGCAAGAACCAGAATCAAGACAGCAGCGCCGAGGGCGAAGAGAGCTCGGGGATGGACGGCGTCGACGTCGAGGAGCCCCAGAGCGACGGCGGCGCCGGCAACGCGCTCTACCTGATGGCCGAGGGCGGCGAGCTCGATCGCATCGCGAAAGATCGCTTCGTCATCGGCCGCGGCAAGCACTGCGACTTCGTCATCAACTCCGGCAAGGTCAGCCGCGAGCACGCCGTCATCATCCGCGACGGCGGCGACTACTTCATCGAAGACCTCGGCTCGTCGAACGGCACCTGGTTCAACAAGCAGCGCATCAAGCGCCGCAAGGTCGAAGACGGCGACGAGTACTTCATCTGTTCTGAAAAGGTGAAGCTCGTCTTCCGCTGAGCGGGTGAGATGTCCGACCGTCTCGTGCTGTGGTCGCTGCTCGGCCTCGCGCTGGTCGTCTCGGTCATCACCGATCTGAAGAGCCGGCGCATCCCCGACTTCGTCACGTACCCGACCGCGGTGCTGGCGCTGGCCTTTCGCTTCTGGCGCGAGGGCCTCGGCGATCTCGAGCACGGCGTCGTGTCGGGCCTCGTCGCCGGCCTCGCCTCGGCCGGGCTCTTCGCGCTGTGGGCGGTGCGGGCGAAGATCGGCTGGGGCGACGTGAAGCTCTTGCTCGCCGCCGGCTGCGTGTTCGGCTACCCGCTCATCATGGGCGCCCTCGTCTTCATCTCGCTGTGCAGCCTGCTACAGGCCGTGGTCACCCTGATCTGGCGCGGCGAGCTCGCGAAGACGCTCGGGGGAATGTTGCGCCTCAAGCGCAAGCCGGGTACCGAACCCGTCTACATCCCCTTCGGTGTGGCGATTGCGCTGGGCTGCTTCTGGGCAATGTGGTGGGATCGGAGGGGATGAGACACTGCGCCGCCGTCATGCTCCTCGTTTCAGCTGCGGCTTACGCTCAGGAAGGCGGCAACATCGCCCTCGGCGTCGGCACCCAGAAGGTGATGAACATTCCCGGCATCCAGCGCATCGCCGTCGGCGATGCCTCGATCGCCGACGTGAAGACCATCGGCAACAACCAGGTGCTCATCATCGGCGCCGGCGAAGGCAAGACGACGCTGCTCATCTGGAAGTCGTCGGGCCAGCGCGTCAGCTACACCGTCAGCGTCCGCAAGCAGGACCCGAACGAGGTCATCTCAGAGATCAAGAAGCTGCTCGGCGAGATCGAAGGCGTCACGGTGCGAATGGTCGGCGACCGCATCTACCTCGACGGCCAGGCGTACACGTCGCAAGACGCCGAGCGCATCGATCAGGTCGTCGGCCTGTACCCGAACGTGAAGAGCTTCGTGAAGATCGCTCCGAACGCGAAGAAGCTCGTCGCGCAGAACCTGAACGCGTCGTTTCAAAAAGCGGGTCTCAAGAACGTGCAGGCGAACGTCGTCGGCGCCACGATCTTCCTCGAGGGCTCCGTCGAGTCTCAGCAGGACCTGCAGAAGGCCGAGCTCATCACCAAGGCCCTCGGCGAGAAGGTCGAGAACCTGCTCGTCGTCGGCATCAAGCGCATGATCTTGAGCGAGGTGCAGTTCGTCGAGATCCGCCGCGACAGCAAAGATCGCTACGGCATCAAGTACCCGACCGACATCACCGGCAGCGCGAACGCCGCCATCACCATCACGAGAGACCTCTTCCCCGGAAACTTCGGCGAAGGCGCCCTGCGCTCCACGGCGTCGGGCACCTCGGGCTTCAACATCGGCTTCCAGAACAACGACGGCTACGGCCGCCTGCTCGCGCAGCCGAAGCTCGTCTGCGCCAGCGGTGAGAAGGCCGAGTTCACCGCCGGCGGCGAGGTGCCGATTCCGCTCATCACGAACAACCAGTTCACGATCGAGTTCAAGCCGTACGGCGTGATCTTGAAGCTGCGGCCCACCGCCGACCGCAACGGCAACATCCAGACGGAGATCGAGGCCGAGGTCAGCGAGATCGACCAGTCGGTCGCCGTCGCGATCGGCTCCTCGGTGTCGGTGCCCGGCTTCCGCACCCGCAAGGTGAAGACGAACGTGACCGTGCGGCACGGCGAGACGATCGTGCTCTCGGGCGTGTTCACCCACGACGAGCAGAAGTCGGTCAGCAAGCTGCCCGGCCTCGGTCACATTCCGATCATCGGCGAGCTCTTCAAGAACCGCGCGTTCGACTCCACGAAGCGCGAGCTCGTCATCTTCGTCACGCCACGCATCGTGAACCCCGACTCCGACAAGATCCGCACGATCATCGAGGACGTGAAGGGCCGCTACAAGCAGGCCCGCGGAGAAGTGAACTTCGGCATCTTCGACTGACGGGCCGTCAGCGCACGAGCGACGGGCCTCGAAGCTGCTCGACGGTGGGGCACGTCAGGCGCGCGCGGACGTGCCCGGCGAGGCGAGCGAGCGCGGCCGGCGCCCGAGCTTCGTGGGCCGCGGTACGACGCAGCTCGGAGCGGAGCGGGCTCAGCGCCGCCGCGCTCGCGCTGGCCGCTCCGCACAGCAGATCGGCCAGGCTGGGCACCCCCGGCTCGATCTCGCCGGGCGCGATGCACATCACGGCGTAGCCGACGGAGTCGAGGGCGAACGCCGCTGCATCGGCCGCAGCCTCGGCCGAATGGGCGTCGGCCGCAGCGTCGAAGGCAGCATAGAGGTTGTGAACGGGATCCCGCGCGCCGCCGCGCTTGCCGATCGAGCGCCGAACCGAGCCCGGGTCGCCGAGGAAGGCGTCGAGGGCGGCGATCGCGTCCGCTGCGAGCGGTCGTCGATCTGCTGGAATCAGCGCCGCAACGTCGGTCGACAGGTCGCGCGCGAGCTGAACGACGGCGCTGCGCTGCACGACGTGCGAGCCGACGGCGACGAGCTTCAGCGCGTCGGTCGAACGGCCCCAGCTCTCTTCGAGCTTCGGCTGGGACAGCTGATCGGCCCAGAACGCGTGCATGCCCCGCGCGTCGAGGTGGTCGAACACGAACCCCAGCGGATCTTCGCGGCTCACGGGCGCTTCCTATCGCGATCGATTCAGGTGCACACCTCCTCACAACCCCCCATCGGACAAGTGAACGGTCTGAAGCGAACCTGCTAGTCTTCGCGGCATGTTTCTCATCACGCTTGTCGAGAAGGGTGGCGGCAATCAGCAGCAGCTGACCTTCAAGAAAGCCGAAGTCACCATCGGCCGCCTCGCCGGAAACGACATCGTCTTAGGCAAGGGCAACGTCTCGAAGTACCACTCCCGCATCGTCCTCAAGGACGGCAAGTTCATCATCGTCGACATGAAGTCGACGAACGGCACGTACGTGAACGGCAAGAAGATCGCCGCTCCGCAGGTCGTGCGCCCCTCCGACAAGATCTACATCGGCGACTACATCATCAACGTCGAGGCCGGCGAGGCCGACGCCGAAGAGGGCGGCGAGGAAGAGTACGAAGAGGAGCAGCAGGAGGAAGAGCAGCAGGAAGAGGAGCAGGAGGAGGAGCAGCAGGAAGAAGAGGAGCAGCAAGAGGAAGAGGAAGAGGCGCCGCCCGAAGAGGAAGAGGAAGAGGCCCCGAAGGACAAGGGCCGCATGCCCGCCTCGATGGCCGCCGCGCTCGCGCGCCGCAAGCACAAGATCGACCCGGCCGTCGAAGCCTACTCACGCCTCCAGAAGGACATTCACGATCGCCTGATCGAGTACCTCGACCTGCGCCGCCTCGACATGGACCGGCTCGGCGACGAAGAGCTCTGGCGCCGCACCGAGAAGGCGATTCAAGACATCCTCGACCAGATGGAGGCCGACGGCGAGCTGCCCGAAGAGATCAGCCGCGACACCCTGCTCACCGACGTGCTCAACGAGGCTTTGGGCCTCGGGCCCCTCGAGGCCTTCTTGGCGAACGAAGACATCAGCGAGATCATGGTGAACCACGCCAACCAGATCTACATCGAGCGCAAGGGCAAGATTACGCTCTCGGACAAGATCTTCTCGTCGAACCAGGCGGTGCTCGGCGTGATCGAGCGCATCGTGGCTCCGATCGGCCGCCGCATCGACGAGTCTTCGCCGCTCGTCGACGCCCGCCTGAAAGACGGCTCCCGCGTGAACGCGATCATCCCGCCGCTCGCGCTGAAAGGGCCCTGCATCACCATCCGCAAGTTCAAGCGCGACGCCCTGCGCATCGAAGATCTCATCCGCTACAAGACCGTCACGCCGCAGATGGCCGAGTTCCTCGAGATGTGCGTGAAGGCGCGCAAGAACATCGTCATCTCGGGCGGCACCGGCTCGGGCAAGACGACGACGCTCAACATCATCTCGTCGTTCATCCCCGACGACGAGCGCATCATCACCGTCGAAGACGCCGCCGAGCTTCAGCTGCCGCAGGAGCACTGGGTGCAGCTCGAGAGCCGCCCGCCGAACCTCGAAGGCAAGGGCGCGATCATGATCCGCGACCTGGTGAAGAACTGCCTGCGCATGCGCCCCGACCGGATCGTCGTCGGCGAGTGTCGGTCGGGCGAGACGCTCGACATGCTGCAGGCCATGAACACGGGCCACGACGGCTCGCTCACCACGCTCCACGCCAACACCCCGCGCGACGCGCTCGCGCGCCTCGAGACGATGGTGCTCATGGCCGGCATGGATCTGCCGGTGAAGGCGATTCGCGAGCAGATCGCCTCCGCCGTGCACATGATCGTGCAGCAGACGCGCTTCTCAGACGGCACGCGCAAGGTCGCCTACATCACCGAGGTCTCCGGCATGGAGGTCGACATCGTGACCCTGCAGGACATCTTCTATTACAAGCAGGAGGGCTTCACCGAAGACGGCAAGATCCGCGGCCGCTTCGTCGCCTCCGGCTTCGTGCCCAAGTTCTACGATGAGCTGCAGCGCCGTGGCATCCCCGTGAACATGGCGATCTTCCGCGAAGAGTAGGTGCGACTTCAGCCGTGGCGACCCTGGTCATTCGATACCCCGATGGTACGGAGCAGGAGGCGGAGCTCGCCGGCCAGCTCACGATCGGCCGCGCCGACGGCAACGATCTGGTGCTCGCCGAGGGCGGCGTCTCTCGCAAGCACGCCCGCTTCTTCACGCAAGGGTCCGACGTGATGGTCGAAGACCTGGCTTCCGCGAACGGCACCTGGGTCGACGGCGAGAAGATCGAAGGGCCCACGAAGCTCGGCGCCCGCGCCCAGGTCGTGATCGGCGACTACGAGATCTCGGTGAAGGTGAGCGGGGCGCGCCCGGCGAAGGGCGGAGTGCCCAACCGCCCGAAGCCGATGGGCCGCGACGGCGACCGCCCGACGTCGATGAACGCGCCCGTGAAGCCTCCGCGCGCCACGAAGGTCGTGCCGGCGGTGAAAGACCCGGCCGCCGGCGCCGCGCTCGCGAAGCGCCCGAAGCCCGCGCCGGGCCCCTCGGCCCCGACCGGCCCGATGCTGCGCGGCCTCACCGGGCCGTGGCTCAACAAGACGTTCCCGCTGAAGGGCACGATGGTCGTCGGCCGCGTGCCGGGGGTCGACATTCAGATCGAAGACGACTCGGTGTCGCGCCGGCACGCCGAGGTCGTCGTGCAGGGCCGCGACGTGATCCTTCGCGACCTGGGGAGCGCGAACGGCACGAACGTGAACGGCGCTCCGCTCACCGAGGAGCTCGCGCTCGCTTCCGGAGACATCATTCAGTTCGGCGTCGTCGAGATGACGTTCGAGCAGCCCCAGTCGCTCGCGCGGCGGCCGGGGCGCCCCGGCCGGCCCGGCGCCGGCGCCGACGTCGAGGCGGCCGACCCCGCGGGCGCGAACAAGAAGAAGTTCCTCATCATCGGCGGCGCGGTGCTCGGGCTGCTCGTGATCGGCGTCTGCATCAAGGTGCTGACGGCGGTGCCGCCGCCTCCTCCTCCGACCGAGACGGGGCCGCAGCCCCTCGGCGGCGGCGAGTCGCTCGACCAGCTGCTCGAGATCGCGCGCTCGAACGCGTCGCCCGACATCGCCGAGCCCAACTGGGACAAGGCGCTCGACGCCGTCAACAAGGCGCTCGAGCTCGAGCCGATTCACGGCGAGGCGAACGAGCTGAAGCGCCGCATCGTGAAAGAGAGGGCGTGCAAAGAGGCCTACGACAAGGGCGCGAAGCTGCAGCGCCTGCGCGAAGACGAGGCGCTCGAGGCGTACGCGAAGATCACCGACGACTGCAGCTACTTCTTCAAGGTGAAGCCGCGCATCAAAGAGACGGTCGAGCAGGTGATGAAGAAGTCGAAGGAGTCGTGCAACCTGTACTTCGGCAGCGGGGCCTACAAAGAAGCGCTGCCGGTCTGCACCCGGTACATGGAGTTCGCCTGCCAGGACATGACGCGCGACCAGCTGTACCCCGCGACGACGCAGGTCATGTGCATCGGCGCGACCGGCAAGAAGCTGAAAGGCTGCTTCATGCCGAAGGACGAGACGTACAAGAAGTTCCTCCAGGTGCGCGAGAAGCTCGACCCCGGCGCGCCGCTCTGGCAGTGCCCCGAGCTGCCGATCTTCAAGAAGCCGAAGCCGCCGCCCGACCCGGCCGCCGCGGCGAAGGCCGAGATCAAGAAGCGCATTCCCGACGACCGCATCGCAGAGGCCGTCATCCTCTACTTCGACGGCAAGGCGAACGAGGCCGGCGTCATTCTGCAGAAGGTGATCGAGAACCGCGACAAGGCCAAGGTCCACGCGCTCGCGCAGCAGAACCTGCGCGACATCGCCGAGGTCATGGGCCTGTTCAAAGACGGCGCGACCGAGCTGTCGAAAGAAGACCCCGAGCGCGCCGAGGAGCAGTTCAAGGAGGCGCTGCAGATCGACGAGCGCATCGTGCTCGGCGCCGAGCGCGCGCAGGCCCCGGAAGAAGAGAAGCGCAAGGACCTCGAGCGCTTCAAGAGCTACGTGCGGAAGAACATCCAGCACGACATGTCGGCCGCCTGCTACGAGAAGGGCAAGTACTGGATGGACCGGAAGGACGAGAAGCGCGCCTGCAAGCTGTGGCGCCTCGGCTTCTGGTTCTACAAGGGCGACAGCAACCTCCTGCGCGCCGTCACCAACGTCTGCACGCAGCGCGCGCACGACGCGCTCGAGGGCGCCAGCGACTGCCAGGGCCTGCAGCGCGTGCTCGACTACGAGGTGCCGGGCGACGGCACGAAGGAAGAGTACGAGAAGCGCAAGGCCGAGATGAAGTGCCCGTGAAGCTGCCCGTGCTCGCGATCGTGGCCGGAGGTGTCGCGGGGCTCTGGCTCGGCGCGCGTGACGTGCCGGCGGCTCCGCCGCCGCCGCCGCCGCCGGACCTGGCGTGGTTCACGGGAGCCGTGAGCGCGCTCGCGGCCGATGACGTTCGTGCACAGCGCACCGCCGCGCTGGAGCTCTACCGCCGCCTCCACGATCAGCCCGAAGACGAGGTCGCGCGGTCGCTCTTTCGCGAGCTGGCGCGCCGGCAGAGGTGCCGCAGCGCTCCGGGAGGCTGCTCGTGAAGCCGCTCGTGCTCGCCCTGTGCGTCGGCGGTCTCGGCGGGCTCATGCTCGGCGAGCGCGACGAGGTCGTGCTGCCCGACCCGTGGTTCTCGGAGGCGGTGCGCGGCATGCGCGGCGGCGATCTCGTGCGCGCCCTCGCCGCCGTACAGACCCGGCTCGACGCCGCGCCCGGCGACGCCGCGGCGAGCCTCATGCTCGCCCAGCTCCGCGCGCGCTACGCCTGTGCCCAGACGATCGACACCGCCGAGCACGCCGCCGCGAACGGCAACCGCGGCACCGCCATCGCCGTGTTCCGCGACGTCAAGCGCGACTGCCCGCAGTACGAGTACGCGCTGGCGCGGCTCAATCAGCTCGGCGAGTAGGAGCAAAACGCCGTGCGTTGAGTTAGAGCCGCGTGATGCCTCGCGCGACCTCTTCGGCCCAGACGGATCTGTTCTCGTCGCTGCCGCCGCCCGCTCCGGTCGTGCGAGAGCCCGAGCTGCCCAAGCCCGAGGGCCCCAAGACGCTGACCATGGTCGACGCGTCGGGCTTCATCTTCCGCGCGTACCACGCGCTCCCGCCGCTCACGACCAGCAAGGGCGTGCCCTCGCACGCGGTGCTCGGCTTCACGCGCATGCTGCTGAAGCTGATTCGCGAGCGCGAGCCCACGCACCTGGTGCTCTGCTTCGACAAAGACAGCCGCAAGGGCCGCCTGCAGATCGACCCGAACTACAAGGCGAACCGCGAGGCGCCGCCCGCCGATCTGCAGAGCCAGTTCAGCCTCATTCGCAAGTGCGCCGACGTGCTCAACCTGCCGATCGTCGAGGTCGAGGGCTGGGAGGCCGACGACGTCATCGCGACGCTCACCAAGAAGGCGCGCGCCCAGGGCTGGAACGTGAACGTCGTCACCAGCGACAAGGACTTCCTGCAGATCTGGGGCGAGGGCGTCTCGCTCTACGACCCGATGAAGGACAAGGCGATCGACGAGTCGACGTGCCTCGAGCGCTACGGCGTCAAGCCGCACCAGATGGGCGACTACCTCGCGCTCGTCGGCGACGCGATCGACAACGTGCCCAAGGTGCCCGGCATCGGCCCCAAGACCGCCGTCGAGCTGATCGGGAAGTTCGGCACCGTCGAGCAGCTCATCGCGCGCGTCGACGAGGTGCAGAAGCCCAAGATCCGCGAGTCGCTCAAGGCGAACGTCGAGGGCCTCAGGCGCGCCCGCCAGCTGATCGCGTTCAAAGACGATCTTCCCCTCGACGACGACCTCGAGCAGTTCGTGCGGAAGGACATCAAGGCCAGCGAGGCGCGCGCTCTCTTCACCGAGATGGAGTTCTTCGTCCTGCTGAAAGAGATGCCGCAGGCTCCGGCGACTCCGCTCGCGAAGGACCCGGTGATCGTCGCCGACGCCGCGGCGCTCGCCACGCTGGCGGCGGCGCTCGAGCAGGCAGACGCCGTGGCGGTCGCGCCGGCGTTCGAGGGGCCCGCGCACTCGGCGAAGCTGATGGGCCTCGGCCTCGCGCTGCAGCCGGGCGGGGTGTCGTACGTCGACGTGAAGGCGTGTGGCACGGTCGAGCCTCTCGCGAAGGGCTTCGGCCGCGCGGGCCTGAAGGTCTGGGCGCACGACGGCAAGGCGGTCATGCACCTCTTCCACACGATCGGTCTTCCGCCGCCGGCGATCGACGTCGACGTCGAGCTGCTCTCGTACCTGCTGAACCCGTCGCGCCGCGAGCACGCGCTGTCGGACCTCGCCCGCGAGCGGCTGCGCACCGAGCTGCCGTCGTGGCCCGAAGCCTCGACCCGGGCGAAGCTGCCGCTCGAGGCGATCGGGCGCGGCATCGCGGCGGCGATCTTCGGGGCGTCGGCCGACGCGATCGCGCGGCTCGCCCCTGAGCTGCTCGAGGAGGCCCGCGCCGTCGGCCTCGAGAAGCTCGCCCGCGAGATGGAGCTGCCGCTCATCCCCGTGCTGTTCCGCATGGAGCGCCACGGCGTGCGCATCGATCTCGACGAGCTCAAAGGCATCTCGAGCCAGGTCGACGCGCTGTGCGAGCAGATGCTCGCCGAGGTCTACAAGCACGCGGGCCGCGAGTTCAACGTCGGCTCGCCGCTGCAGCTGGCGCAGGTGCTCTACGAGGACCTGAAGCTCCCCGTGCTCAAGCGCACGAAGACCGGCCCGTCGACCGATCAGGAGGTGCTCGAGAAGCTGATGGAGCAGCACGCGCTGCCCGGCGCCATCATCGAGTACCGCAGCGTCGCGAAGCTCAAGAGCACGTACCTCGACACGCTGCCGGGCATGGTGGGCGAAGACGGCCGCATCCGCACGACGTTTCACCAGGCGCTGGCGGCGACCGGCCGGCTGTCGTCGGTCGAGCCGAACCTGCAGAACATCCCCATCCGCACCGAGCTGGGGAAGCAGATTCGCCGCGCGTTCGTGGCCGAGAAGGGCTGGAAGCTGGTGTCCGCCGACTACTCGCAGATCGAGCTCAGAATCCTCGCGCACATCTGCGGCGACGCCGCGCTCGTCGAGGCCTTCGGCGCCGACGCCGACGTCCACGCGCGCACCGCGGCCGAGGTCTTCGGGGTGCCGCTCGACCAGGTCACGAAGACCCAGCGCAACACCGCGAAGATGGTGAACTACGGCATCGCGTACGGCCTCTCGCCGCACGGCCTCGCGACGCGGCTCAACATCCCCGTCGACGAGGCGAGATCCATCATCGACCGGTACTTCGCGCGGTTCACCGGCATTCAGACGTACGTCAGCGACACCGTCGAGAAGGTGCGCCGCCAGGGCTACGTCGAGACGCTGTTCGGCCGGCGGCGGTACCTGCCCGATCTCGTGAGCCGCAACCGCTCGGTCGCCATGGCGGCCGAGCGCGCCGCGATCAACATGCCGATTCAGGGCACCGCCGCCGACATCGTGAAGCGCGCGATGCTGGTGCTCGACGAGCGGCTGGCGAAGCAGGGGTCGAAGGCCCGCATGCTCCTGCAGGTGCACGACGAGCTGTTGTTCGAGGCCCCGGAGGGCGAGGCCGAGGCGACCGCCGCGCTCGCGCGCGAGGTGATGTCTTCGGTGGCCGAGCTCAAGGTGCCGCTGCGGGTCGACGTCGGCATCGGTCACTCGTGGGCCGACGCGCACTGACCCGGCCGTCGTAGCCGTTCGCAGCTCGCCACCGCGATCGCGGCCGCTTGGCCCCGGGCCTCTCGCTTGCACCGTGCGCGAGGCATGCGATGGCTGGTGGTGCTGTTCCTGGTCGCGAGGCTGGCGGTGGCCGGACCTGCGCAGGCCGAACGTCCGTTGCGGCCGCTCGAGACGTGGGGCTTCTGGGCCGCGCTGCTCATGGCGCAAGGCTCGCTCGGCGGCCTCGGCGCGGGCTCGATGCTGGCGATCATGGACGATCGCGACGTCAGGCTCTTCGCGGGGTCGTGGCTCGCCTTCTCGATCGGGGCGATCGTCACGGCGATCGGGATCCTCGTGTACCGGGGGCAGCCGTTCTGGGCGATCGACGAATACTGGCAGTCGAGGAGCCCGTACTGAGCTAAGTCTCCGAGGCGGCGCCATGCGCAGCTACCGCATCCCAACGCGAGAGAGCCCCGCAGGTCTGGTGAGTGGGCTCTCGGAGAAGCTCAACGAGCTCGAGAACGCGGTCGGCCGCCAGGCCGAGCGCTTCACCGCCGTGCTCGACATCGGCACCGCCATCTCGTCTGCGCGCGACGTGGAGCAGCTGCTCAAGCTCGTGATGGATCGGCTGAGCACGCTGCTCAGCGCCGAGGCCTCGACGCTGTTCATGCTCGACTCCGAGAAGGACGAGCTGTGGAGCCGCGTGCTCAAGGGCTCGACCCTGAAAGAGATCCGCATCCCCGCGACCGCCGGCATCGCCGGCCACGTGGTGCAGTCGGGCAAGACGCTGCTGCTCGCCGACGCGTACGACGACATCCGCTTCAACCCCGAGATCGACCGGCAGTCGGGCTTCCGCACCCGCTCGATGATCGCTGCGCCGCTGCGCCACGTGAGCGGCCGCATTCTCGGGGTCGTCGAGGTGCTGCACCGGCGCGTCGGGGCCTTCAACCAGGACGATCGCGCCCTGGTCGACGCCGTCGCGTCGCAGATCGCGGCGGTGCTCGACAACGTGCTCTTGATGGACCAGCTCCGCTCGCAGAACGAGAGCCTCAAGCGTACGGGCGAGGCGCTGCGGCAGGCCGTGCAGGATCTCGACGTGCTCTACGAGATCGAGCGCGCCGTGACCTCGACCGACGACGAGGCCGATCTGCTCGACCGCATTCTCGGCAAGGCGATCGCGGTCTTGCGCGCCGGCGCCGGCTCGGTGCTGCTGCTCGAGAGCGATGCGCTGTTCTTCCGCAGCACCAAGGGCGAGAAGAGCGAGTCGCTCACCTCGCTGACGCTGAAGCCGGGGCAGGGCATCGCCGGCCACGTCGCCGAGACGGGCGAGGTGATCAACGTCGACCGCGCGGAAGACTCGCCGCACTACGACAAGACGTTCGCGAAGAAGCTCGGGGTCGAGATCGGCGCGGTGCTGTGCGTGCCCATCGTCGGCGAGGGCGAGATCATGGGCGCGCTCGAGCTGCTCAACAAGCGCGGCGGCTTCACCGACGCCGACGCGCGGCTCGCGACGCTGATCGCGGGGCAGGCGGGCAGGGCGATCGCGCTCGCCAAGTCGCGCGTCGAGAACGAGCGGCGCACGCGGCTCGCCGCGATCGGTCAGATGCTGGCGTCGCTGCTGCACGACGTGCGCACGCCGATGACGGTGATCGCGGGCTACGCCGAGCTGATGGCGCAGGAAGAGAGCCCTGCAGAGCGCACGAAGGAGGCGAAGATCATCCTCTCGCAGCTCGAGCACCTGAACTCGATGACGCGCGAGACGCTCGCGTTCGCCCGCGGCGAGCGGCAGGTGCTGATCCGCAAGATCTACCTGCAGAACTTCATCGCCGAGGTCAGCACGCAGCTCGAGCAGGAGTTCAAGCCGACGAAGGTCGAGCTGAAGGTGAATGCGGGCTACACCGGCGTCGCGCGCTTCGACGAGACCAAGATCAAGCGGCTCATCTTCAACATCGCGCGCAACGCGATTCAGGCGATGCCGAAGGGCGGCAAGTTCACGTTCAGCCTCGAGAAGGACAAAGACCAGCTCGTGCTGACGTTCGCGGACAACGGGCCGGGCATTCCCGAGGAGATCGCTCCGAAGCTGTTCGAGTCGTTCGTGACGGCAGGGAAGAAGAGCGGCACGGGCCTGGGCCTCGCGATCGTGAAGACCATCGCCGAGGAGCACAACGGCACGGTCGAGTTCAAGTCGAAGCCCGGCAAGGGCACGACGTTCGAAGTGCGGCTCCCGATCGAGGGGCCCTGACCGGGCCCCGCGCGGGTCATCAACACAAGCAGGTCGGGTCGCCGCTGGGGCTGAGCTTCAAGCCTCCGTCGGGCTCCTTGAGGCCGCCGCAGTCGGGCGGACAGGCGAAGCCGCCGTCGGGCCAGCAGGCGTGAAAGGCCTCGCTGCCGCACTTCGGGGCTTCCGGCTGCGGCGTGCACGCCGAGCCCGCGAGCAGTACGGCCGGGACGAGCAGCCTGCGCCGGGAGGCCGCCATCAGTCGTTCGCGCGGAAGAGCCGCATGCGCGGCCGGCCGGACATCTCGAGGAAGAACCCGAACTGGAACCGCACCGACGAGTCGGCCTGCACGAGGCCGGGCGGCGGGTTGGGGAAGGGCTGCGACCGCTCGAACGCCTGAATCGCCTCGAGGTCGAGGAAGTCGAGCCCGCAGCTCTTCTCGACGTAGATCTCGCGAACGTTGCCCTGGTTCGTCAGCGTCACCGCGAGCACGGTGTACCGGTCGCGCCCGCCGTAGATGTTGCCGGTGGGGTCTCTCAGCCGCAGCTGCTGCCCGGGGTTCCACTGCTGGCTGACGCTCTGCTTCACGCGGTTGAAGAACGAGGCGTACTTCCACTCCTTCGTGTTCAGGTACGTGCCGTCGCCTTCCTCGATGTCGTCGAGGTGATCGTTCGCGGCGGCGCCGGTGATCTTGTCGAGCACGGCGGGCGAGGGCAGCAGGTTCGCGACGCCGGGGATTCCCGCGCGGCCCTGGCTCGAGTCTTCGCCGTCGCCGGTGCCCGGCTGGATCTTGAGCCGGTTCGAGTTGCCCTGCACGGCCTCGGTCTCGCTGCGGTTCGAGATGTTCGCGCCGGGGCCGCTCGGGTCGGTCTCTCGCATCGCGATCTCGCTGCGCTGCTGAACGTCGGGCACCTCGATCGCCTGCTTCTGGGCGCCCTCGCGCAGCGGGCGGTCGTCCTGCCCGATGCCGTTGTTGCCGGCGACCTGCGCCTTGTCGACCGCGTCGGTGCCGTTACCCTCGGCCGGGTTCCGCGACGTGCGCTTCGGCATCGCGTTCTTGTAGAAGGGGTCGGTCTCTTTCGACTTCGTCTGCTTGGCGACCTTGTTCGAGGTCTCGGAGGCGAACTTCGCGTTCGGGTCCTCCTCGCCGTTGCCGGGCGGAACCGCGACGACCTGGCCGGGCGCCTCCTCGGGCTTGACCTTCTTCTCTTCCTTCTTCTTCTCCTTGATGACCCGGGAGCTCTTGTCTTCAGCCGCGTCGGGGGCCTGGCCGCGGTTCTGGGCCCACTGCTCGGCCGAGACGCCGCGCAGCACCACCTGGCTCTTCGTGGCCGGCCGCTTCAGCGGGGGCAGGTGTAGCGAGAGCAGCGACAGGAAGAGGATGAGGAGGACGAAGAGGCCGTGACCGCCGAGGGCCAGAAGGGCTGCCGCCAGCCCCCTCTTGAGGCCGGCTTTGCGATGCCCCGGTCTCTCCCTCGGAATCAGAATCACGGTGGGAATACTAACGGTTGGACGACTTCAGGGCATCCCGGCGGTCAGTAGATCCGGGCCACCTGTGCGCCACTGTAGTAGTGCCCGAGAATCTCGCGGTAATTCTGCCCGGCTTCGGCGCGGCCGATGGCCCCGACCTGGCACATGCCGACGCCGTGGCCCCAGCCTCCGCCGGTGAAGACCCAGGCCGTCGGCCTGCCCTTGGGGTCTTTCTCGGCCCGCACCTCGAACATCGCGCTGTTCAGCATGCCGAAGAGCTTACGGATGGCGAGCTCGCTCCGGATGACGTTGGCGCCGTCGGCTCCCGAGATGCTGAGCAGCCGGGCGCGGCCCGAGACGCCGCGCTCGGTGACGGTCATCGCGTAGACCTGGCCCACGCCGAGCGAGGCGACCTTCTCGTCGACGTCCTTCGCGGTGAAGCGCTTCTCCCAGCGGTACTTCGAGGGCGACGCGAAGCTCGACAGCTTGCACGCGTGGCCGGCGTCCGCGGTCAGAAACGCGCCGAGCTTCGACGGCGTCACCGCCGCCGGCCTGCCCGGCAGGGTGTCGGGCACGCCGCGCAGCGAGGGGTTCGGCGGGCCGCCCCAGACGATCTCGTTGTTCTCGGTGTGGCCGCCGCAGACGGCGCTGTAGGTGGCGTCGACGAGCACGCCGGTCTTCGAGAACAGGCCCTCGCCCTTCGTGGCCTCGACCGCCGCCGTCGTCGTCGCCTGCTCGCCGACGATGCCGCGGTAGACGGCGCAGTGCTGCTCGGTGCAGAGCAGGTACGGGTCGGCGAGGTGCTTGAGGCCGATCTTCGCGAGCACCTCGCTGCGCGCCGTGACCGCCTGGGCCTTGAGCGCCTCGGCGTGCGCCTTCGCGAAGATCTCGCTGGGCACGAGCCCTTTGAGCAGATCTTCCAGCGAGACGAGGTTCACGACGGCGAGGCGGCCGGCGCGGTCGGGCATGAGCTGCAGCGAGCCGCGGAAGGCGCGGTCTTCGAAGCCGTGGTTGTCGTAGCCGACGCCGTACTCGACCTGGCGGACCTCGATGGGGTTGCCGTCGGGGGACTCGACGACGACCTTGTCCTTCGCGGTGGCGATGACGGTGTCGTCGCCGGAGACGAGGTCGAGCTCGCCGTGCGCGGGAGCGTCGACCTGCTCGAGCAGCGTGGTGCGGATGCCGAGATCTTTGAGCAGCTGCGCCTGCCGCGGAGCGAGCCTCTCGGGCGTCTCGAGCGGCTCGTCGATGAGGAGCAGGTAGCGGCGGTTGTCGATCACCTTGCCGGCGATGCCGAACACCTGGCCGAGCACGTGGGTGCGCACTTTGAGGCCCTTGCCCTCCCACTCGGTCTTGGCGGCGGCGAGGCCGTCTTTGTCGGCGAAGAGGAACTCGGCGATCTGGATACGCGCGCGGACCGTGGCGGGCTTGCCCTTGTCGAGCTTCACGGTCCATGTGGAGCCGGGCGGGCCTTCGACGGTCTTCTCGGGCTCGCCGGCGAGCTTGATCTTGAGGCGGCCCTTGGAGGCGAAGGTGACGGAGCTCGTGTTCTCCATCAGCCGCACCGGCACGAGCGGGTCGCCGTTCTTGAAGTCGAGCCGCTTCGCGCTCTCGGTGGGCGCGGGCGGCAGCTCGACGTCGGAGGCGCCCAGCAGTGCTGCGACCACGACGGAGATCACGAAGCGAACCTACGACGCCTGATTCGTTTTCTCGATGCCCCACTTAGAAAAAGCCGTCGTGCGAGGCGACACGGGCGTCGCGGCCGGTGTCGCGCGGCGGGCGTGATTGCGGCGCGTTCCACCGTGGCATGGCGGCTGCTCGGGCGCGCGCAGAATGCTCGCTCCGATCGTGGCGGCGGTGATGATGCAGGTGTCGACCGGGGCGGTGCCCGACGCGGTCGAGGCGGCGCCGGTGAGCCTCTCGGAGCACGACGGCGCGCGCTTCGGCATGTCGTTGCTCGGCGCGGTGTACGGGCTGACCATCGCCGCGGGGCTGGGCGGCGTGGCGTCGCTCGTGACGCTGGGGCTCTCGCTGAAGTCGAGCCAGGGCGTGGACCCGTTCGTGATCGCCGCTGCGGGGCTGATCGTCGCGGGGCTCGCGGTGCCGCTCAGCATTCCCCTCGTTGCGCACGACCAGCACTCGAGCGAGCGGGGTCGAGGGACGCTCGGCGCCGCGGTGCTGGGCTCGGCCGTCGGCTGGGCGGCCGCAGCCGCGCTCGGCATCGGGGCGTACCTGACGAGCGACCAGCCCGTGGCGATGGGGCTGATGATCGCGATGGCGGCGGTGACGCCGCTGCTGGCTCCCGCGGTCGCGCTCGAGCTCTCGCACTGGAGAGCGGTGAACGCGAGCTTCTCGGTGGCTCCGCTGCGGGATGGGGCGGCGGCCTCGCTCGCGGTCCGCTTCTGACCGGAGCCTCCGAAGAGGCGCCACCCGGATTCGAACCGGGGAATGAGGGTTTTGCAGACCCTTGCCTTACCACTTGGCTATGGCGCCCAAAGCTGCGCGGGGCATATACGCATCGCGGTTGGGGAAGCGTCAAGCGCTCGTTTCCTGACGAAAGGACCAGAACGTGAGCTCCGGATTCGGACTGTTCAAAGAAGAGCACGAGGCCTTCCGCAACACGGTGAAGCAGTTCGTCCAGCGCGAGGTGCGGCCCCACGTCGACAAGTGGGAAGAGGCCGAAGAGTTCCCGCTCTCGCTCTACAAGCGCTGCGCCGAGCTCGGCTTCTTCGGCCTTCGCTACCCCGTCGAGTACGGCGGCAGCGACGCCGGCGCCCTCTTCGAGGCCGTGCTCATCGAAGAGCTCGCCAAGTGCGGCAGCGGCGGAGTCGCCGCCGGCCTCGGCGCCCAGTTCACCATCTCCACCGGCCCGCTGTGGCGCTACGGCAACGACGATCAGAAGAAGCGCTTCCTGGCCCCCGCCATCCGCGCCGAGAAGATCGGCGCCCTCGGCATCACCGAGCCCAACGCCGGCAGCGACGTCGCAGGCCTGCAGACCACCGCGAAGCGCGACGGCGACTTCTACGTGATCAACGGCTCCAAGACGTACATCACCAACGGCGTGCGCGCCGACTTCGTCGTGCTCGCCGTCAAGACCGACCCCGCGAAGGGCCACAAGGGGCTCTCGCTGATCGTCGTCGAGAAGGGCACCAAGGGCTTCACCGTCGCCAAGAAGCTCAAGAAGCTCGGCTGGCGCGCCTCGGACACCGGCGAGCTCGTGTTCGAAGACTGCCGCGTGCCGGTCGCGAACCGCCTCGGCGACGAGGGCGCCGGGTTCTACCAGATCATGGGCAACTTCGAGTGGGAGCGCATCTCGATGGCCCTCGGCGCCATCGGCGCCGCCGACGACATGCTGCAGACCGCGATCGAGTACACCCGCCAGCGCAAGGCGTTCGGGAAGTCGATCGCCGAGTTCCAGGTCACGCGCCACAAGCTCGCGGACATGGCGACCGACCTCGAGGCCGCGCGGCAGCTCACGTACCACGCGCTGCGTCTGCACGACGCCGGCGAGTACGCGCTCGCGCAGACCGCCATGGCGAAGAAGGTCGCCACCGAGATGTGCTGCCGCATCGCCGACCAGTCGCTGCAGCTGCACGGCGGCGCCGGCTACATGATGGAGTTCGACATCCAGCGGCACTGGCGCGACGCCCGCCTCGGCCCCATCGGCGGCGGCACCAGCGAGATCATGACCGAGATCATCGCGAAGCAGATGGGCCTGTAGCCCGCCGGCGCCGGCTCAGTGCGACTCGAGGTACGCGATCGCGGCCTCGAACATCGGCGCGCGCTCCGGGTCTGAAGCCTGCTGTCGCAGCGCCGCGAGCAGCTCGCCGCGGTCGCGCGCGTACAGCAGCGCCGGGTCTCGCAACAGCACGCTGACGAACGTCGCCCCCTCGCCCGTCGCCACGAGCAGCTCGGCGAGCTGCGTGCCCGAGTAGCCGGTGACGTCCTGCAGGTGCTCGAGCCCCAGCAGGGGCAGGCCGTTGTTCGTGCCGAGCGTGAGCACCGAGGGGCACGCGCGCCCCAGCGCTCGGAGGTCGGCCGGGGTCATGCCCAGCGCCACCAGCTCGCCGAGGCGCTCGGCCGCCGCGTCGTACAGCGCGCCGCCCGCCTCGCGGTCGATGCCGGCCGCCTCGAGCAGGCGCAGGGCCTCTTCGCGGCGGGCGGCCTGGTCGCGGCCGTCGTGGATGAAGTGGCTGATGGCCTCGCCGACGCCGTTGATGATCATGCCGATGCCGAACATCACGAGGCCGGCCGGGTTGCCGGTGAGCTGAACCGCCGCGCCGAACATCGAGACGGCGTCGCCGATCATCGAGACGACCTTGCCCCAGTCTTCCCGGTCTTCGCGAAACGCTGCGCCGTCGGCGTACAGCAGCGCCGCGCTCGACAAGAGCCCGAACGCCGGCGCGATCTGCACCATGCGCAGCGGCGCGTTCGCGAGTGGCCCGCGCGAGACGAGCTTCATCGCCTCCATCCACCCGGCGCCGATCTCCAGGCCGCCCTGCACGCCGCCCAGCATCTGAGAGATGCGGCGCATCAGCTGCTCGTCGTTCGCCGCGGTGCCGATGCCGGTGGCGCCCCCGACGGCGACGGCGACCATGTTGCCGACCAGGATCGAGCGGACCAGCCATGGCGGGAGCGCCTGCGAGAGCCCCGGCACCGTGTTGCCGCCCTCGAGCCACGCGACGATGTCCTCCAGGCGCCCGGCGTGGTTCGCGGCGCGCAAGGCGTCCCAGTTGAGGCCCGCCTGCGTGAGGTTGATGCCGAGGAAGCCGCGGGCCGTACGGTTGTAGAACTCGATGACGTCGCCGCCGAGGGCCGCGATCTGCGCGGCTCCGTTCACGACGGCCGGGCCCACCACCTCGGTCTCGAAGTCCGGGTAATACTGCCGCATCGCCGCGCCCGCCGGCGTGGCCGGATCGAGAAACGCCTGCAGCGGCCCGTCGAGCAGCCGCGCCGCGTGCTCCGAGTGCGCCAGGAGACTCGCCGCCTCGTACACCATGCGCGCGCCGGCTTCGTCGGTCGCAGCGCCGGCGAGGGCGTCGGTCTGGGCCGCGAGCAGCTCGAACAGCTCCTGCTCGGCCGCGGCGACGCCGGCGTAGAGGCCCGCGTACTCGGGCAGCGCCTGGAACTCGGCGATGTACCGCGCGCGCTCTTCGTCGGTGAGCGCAGGCCCGAGGCGCTCGAGCTGTGCGGCGAGCCGCTGGTCGGCGACGCTCGCTGCCTGCTGCGCCGCGCGCAGCGCCTCGGTCGCGGCCTGCACGTCGGCGAACGGCCCGAGCTCGGTGTCCGCGACGCCGAGCAGGCCGGCGAGCTGCTGCCACTGACTGCCCGTCGTCGCGCGGGCCCCGAGCTCGAGGTCGGTGATGAAGCCCGCGGCCCGCGCAGCCTCGAACGCGGCGACGAGCGCGCGCTGGCCGTCGTCGGCGTACGACAGCCCCGCGGTGACGACCCGGTCGAAGCGGCCCGGGTACGTGTCGCTCTGCAGCCGCTCGATGATGCGCGCGAGGTACGCCGGGTCGCCGGCGTGCTCCTGCAGCAGCAGCACGATGTGGTGCGCGCCGTCGACCATGCCGCCCTGGGTCTCCCACGCCCAGATGTTGTCGTAGTCGGCGTCGGCCGCGGCGATGGGGTCGGTGTCGGCCACCAGCATGCGCGCGACGGGCGCCGGCACGTTCGCGCTCTCGAGCGCCGCGGCTCGAGCCGCCGAGCGGGGCGGCGCCGAGAGGATCGCGTGCACCGCGGCGCCGGCCACGACGCCAGCCGGCCGGTAGTCGTCGCGCGGGTCGAACTGCCGCAGCGACGCGTAGACCTTGCCGGTCACCGGGTCGGTGAACCGGCTCCCCTGGCGGATGAGGACGTGCCCCGAGACGCCTTCGGCGCCCGGCCGCACATCGTCGAGGAACACGACGTCGGCGGCGGCGCGCTGTGCGGGGCTCAGGTGGTCGAGGTACTCCCACGCCGCGTCGAGGCAGTTCTCCGCGCCGTCGCGCACGTCCTCCGTGATGAGGTTGGTGGCGGGCGGCCGAGCCCCGGTGGAGAACACGTCGACCGCCGCGGCTGGCGCCACGGCAGCCGCCTGCGGCGGGGCGGGCGCGGGCGATGGCTTCGGAAGGCTTGGGCTTTTTCGGATGAGCACGGGCCGGGTCCTCTCGTCTTTCCCGACGAGGGGAGCCGCGCTCCGTCGCGCTCAGGCGTGCTTCAGTCGATCTCGACGTAGACGCGATCGACGCCGCCGCTCTTCTTGACGTGGACCTCGGTGTAGAGCTCGGCCCAGCGCCCGGCCCAGCCGAACGTCGTCGCCGTGTCGTACCGCTGGGTCTCGGGGTGAGCGAAGAACTGATCCACCTCGACGTGCATGCGGTTCTTGAACGCGGCGACGCCGTCGGGCGTGCGCCAGTCGAGCACCGCGCGGCGGAAGCTCTCGCCGTCGGGGTGGTTGCTGAACAGCACGGTCTCGATGTGCAGGTGCATGGCGTCGGCGGCCTCTTCCTGCGGCGGCTTCACCGGCGCCGGCGTCGTCGCCGTCACGGCCTTCGTCACGAGCGCCTTCACCTGGCCGGCCGACGGCACCGAGTAGCCGAGCTCGGTGCGCGAGGCCGCGTACCTCACGAGCGCCTCGTGCAGCGATGACGGGTTTCTCTGTGCGAGCTCCTTCACCGAGTTCACGCCGGCGTTCTCGAACAGGTCGGCGCCCGCGGGCCCGAGGCCGTCGAGCCTCACGAGGTCGGCGCGGTTCACCGCTTCGCGCATGCGGCTCGCCGTGATGCCCGTCGTCTTCGCGAGCTTCCGCTCCAGCGTGCGCGTCTTCGCGGCGTCGAGGAGCTGAACGTTGTTCGTGATGCCCGCGCGCTTGAGCGCTCCGACTTCGGAGGCGGTGAGGCCGCGGAGCTGGGCGAGCGAGGTCGGGCGCGAGTCGATGATCGGCATGCCGGATTGTCGCGCTGGGAGGTCGCAGGTTGTGCGACATCGTCTCACATGAAAATTCCAGCAAAACTGATATGTTGCGTCAGGTTGTGTGCAGAATGAGGAGCTCGCCGGCGCCCACCGCCCCCAGCCCCTCCCGCAGATGGTCGATCACGCGCCTGACGGCGGAATCCAGGGCCGGCTCTACGGGCCACTCGTTGAACTCGGCCACGTACGCGGCGAGGCCATCGAGCGGGACCCCCTCCAGCGCCGTCCGGCACTGCGCTGCGTGTGCCGCGTCGAACACCCAGTACGTGCCGTCGAAAACCTGCGCGAGCGGATGGCTCATGGCGCGGTCGATCGGCACGCCCTGCTCCTCGAGGTACTCCAGGGTCGCCGGGTAGAGATGACCGCTGACGCCGGCCGTGCGCGAGCGGTGGTCACGGAGCGCCAACCACAGCGAGTCGCCGGCCGCCGCACGGAGCCCGGCCTCCTCCGACAGCGGCACCAGGTACCACGTGGCGATCGAGCTCAATACCGGGCCTGCAGCACCGCGTTGAACCCGATCGCGTTCGGCTTCTCGAAGCTCGGCTCCGCGATGCCGCTGACGCTGTCCCGGAACGTCGTCCGGTTGTTGTCGAACGTGTAATAGACCTCGAGGATCGCCGCGAAGTAGTCGCTGATGTCGAGCCGCGTCACCGACTTCACCGAGATGATCGGCTCCGAGCTGTAGTTCGTCGGCAGAATCGAGAACTGGTTCACGTCCCGAACCACCAGCGTGCGCGACCCGGTGAGGCCCGGCGTCGGGTTGTTGCCGCCGAGCACCGCCGACGGCGCCCGGAACGTCGCGGGCAGCTGCACGCCGCCGATCACGCCCGTCGTCAGGTGCGCCCGCGGGAAGTGGTAGTCGGCGCCGACGGCCGCGAACGTCTCGGGCGTCAGCGTCGTGCCGGTCGGGAAGTCTTTGTACGGCGGCAGGCCCGGCACGTTGAACTGGATGTACGAGAGCGTCCGGTACAGGCCGAGGAAGTTCACGCGCAGGTAGTTCCACTTGATGCGCGCCTGCAGCGCGAGCGCCTGCGCCGACTGAAACTGCGTGCGCGCGAACACGTCGGGGTTCTCGAGCGTCTGGGTCAGGTACGTGCCCTCGAGGCTCGCCTGGAACGCGAAGCCGCCCGGGTACGACTCGGGCGCGAAGAACTTCACCGCGTAGTCGGGGTCGTTCTTGTAGAGCCTCAGGTCGATCGACGTGCCCGGCGGGATGCCCTTGTAGAAGATGAGCTGCATCGAGCCGCCGCCCGAGTTCACCGGCGCCACGATGCCCTGGTTCGCGAGGCCCGGCACGATGCCCTTCTGGAAGTAGCCGCCGCCCACGTCGAGGCGCAGCCAGCTCGTGATGTCGACGCCGCCGCCGACCAGGCCGCCGTAGATGCGCTCCTTCTCGAGGATGTAGTCGTTGAGCAAGAGGCCCGTCTTCACGCCGCCGAACACGTAGAAGCGCTCGCGCGTGAGCTGCAGCTTCAGGCCCGGGATCGCGTCGTTCTGCGCGCGCGACGTGAACATGTCGTTGCCGCCCCAGCTGATCTTGTACGCGTACCCGAGCCGGAACCGGTCGCCCGACACCGGGAAGCCGGTCAGCGAGAGGCCCTCGCGATCGCCCCAGCCCGGCGGCGTCCAGTTCAGCGTCACGTAGCTCGAGTTGTCGCGCACCGTGAGGCCGCCCGCCGGCGTCAAGAGGAACAGCACCGACAGCGCCGCCTCGGCCGTGAAGCCCTCGAAGAACGACGGCGACTTCTTGTACAGCGTCAGGTTCGACAGCGACTCGAACCCGCTGAACTTGGTGTTGAAGTTGTCGAAGAACAGGGTGTTCTGCTGGCCCGCGAAGAAGCCCGGGTTCGGGCTGTTCGGAGTCGTCTCGCCCGCTCCCGCCAGCACGTTGTCGTCGGCGAACGTGAAGGTGAGGCGCGTGTCGACGAAGTCGCCGGCGAACGCCGCACGAGAGAACACCACTGCCAGCGCCAGCGCTGGGACCTTCCACCACGTTTTCACAGCACCCCTCCCTGAAAAGGGACCTCAAGGACTCAAGTTGTCACACTGCTTGATCGGCTTCGGGCACGACAGGCCCGGAGCCGGCCTGCAGCAGATGTCGTCGGCGTCGCGCGGCAGCACCACCCACCGCGGCCGCGCCGGCTGCACGTGGCGCAGGTGGCCGATCACGTCGAACGTGGCGGCGTGCAGCGCGCGGCAGTTCGCCGCATCGTCGGCGTCCGGGTCGTCTTCGCGGCAGTTCGGGTCGAGATCGGGCACCGCGTCTTTCGTCACCAGGTTCATGCGCGTGCGCGGGTCTTTCGCGATGCTGCACTTCGGCGAGGGGATCTCGGGCATGCCCTCGGCGATGATCGCCACCTTGGTCTCGCCCGGCCCGAGCACGTGGCGCACGAGCTGGCCCGCCTCGATCAGCGGGTCGGTGGCGGTCACCGAGGTGCCGTCGCCGAAGCGGTACCGCGCCGGCGTGTTGCACACGATCGCGACCGGCGAGCCCTCGGTGTAGGCGGTCGCGTGCGACGTCGTCACCGTCGCGACGGGGATCTCCTGGTAGCGGCTCTTCAAGGACGAGTCGGCGCGCGTGCCGGGCAGGCCGGGCGGGGTGAGCTCGACGACGAACTGGCCGAAGCCGATGAACGTCGACTCCTCGGTGCAGATCTGGTTCGCGTGCGCGCCCATGCCGACGACGCAGTCGTGGTTGCAGACGCGCTCGACCTGCTCCTGCGGAGGCTCGACCTCGCCGAACGCGCAGGAGCCCCAGACCCACGCGCCGGTCATGTCGGTCTGCTCGCAGAAGAACGGCACCGACTGATCGCTGTTCTGATCGCAGTTCTTGAACGTCGTCGGGAAGCGCACGTTGCGCATGCGCACCAGGCCCGACTCGTTCGCCTCCATCTTCAGGTTGCGGCGGTTGTGGCCGCACAGCGCGTCGGTGAGAAACGGCTCGAGGGTGTCGTCGGAGCCGCACAGGCGCTGCGTGACGTCGACGATCGGAACCTGGTCGAGGTACTTGTTCCACTGGTCCTGCGGCAGCTGGTGCACGCGCTCGGCGATCGTCCACGAGGGGAAGGTGAGCTGCGTGGTCGAGGTGAACTCCTGCACGCTGCCCGAGAGCGTCCACAACAGGTCGCCGGTGTCGAGCCCGTCGGGGAACGAGTAGTTGTAGATGAACATGTGGCCGTAGGTGCCGGCGCCGTAGCGCAGGCACTGCGCCGAGGTCGTGCAGGTGCGCTTGCTGATCTCGCACACGCCGTTCGTGCACGGCTCATTGGGCTCGGCGGGGCGGACGGCTCCGTCTTCGGGCAGGCGGCACGCCGTCACGTCGGTGACGAAGAAGCCCGACGGGTCGGTGCCGGTGACGACCATCTTCACGACCTGGCCGTTGCGGTCGGGGTCGAACGCGCACGACTGGAGCAGCTTGCTGCCCGACTCGGGCTGCCTGCCGATGGTGAGGAACTCGCCGACGAGCGGCGAGCTGCGGTTGTCGACCATGTCGGGGACCTGGATCTTCGAGATCGTCGGCTCTTCGAAGTAGACGACCTGCGAGAGGCCGGTGGCGTACGTCCACTCCTGGTCGGGCGGCAGCTGCTCGACGGTGCCGCCGTAGCCGCCGTCGGCGAACATCAGCTTCGGCGGAGCGTGCTCTGCCCACGCGCGCACCGCGCCGTACTGGTGGTTCGTCTTCACCGTGCCGCGCGCGACGCCGCCGTCGGCGGGCGCCCAGCGGAACGCGTAGTCGCCGGTGAGATCGCCCGGCACGACGCGGAACGAGACCGGCCCGTCGAACGTGGTCGCGACGTTGCCCTTCTGATCGAGCGCCGTCGCGGTGATCTGCAGCTGAATCTCGCCGCGCGCGATCGCGTACGGGCAGGCCTCGGTGCCGCGCACGTCGTCGGGCACCGCGCGCTGGCCGCCGTCCCACTGCACCGCGCACGGGGCGACGACGTCGAGCTTCTGGATGAGGCCGACGTTGTCCTTGAAGAAGCCGTCGATGTTCACCTTGAACGACGCGATGCCGCTCGGGCTCGGCACCTTGATCTCGGTGCACCCGGCGGCGAGAACGGCGATGGCGCAGGCGAGCCGCTTCATTTCACTCTCCGCTTGATCCGGCCGTCTTCGACGCCCACCGCGACCGCCATCGCGAGCGGGTTCTCGCAGAACGCGCGAACCTGGCTCGTCACGTGGCCGCACAGCGGGTCCGAGTTGAGCGCGTCGGCGCAGCGGCACTTGCCGAGGTTCGGCCCGCCGGCGCCCGTCGAAGGAGCGCTGATCTTCGCGTAGCAGGTGGCCTTCAGCGCTGCGAGATCGCCGCCGCACTGCCCGCGAAACACCTCGGAGCACGTGCAGCCGACGTCGAGCCGCTCGGTCAGCGCGTCTTGAAACCGCTTCGAGTTCTGGCAGTACGACAGCACCTGCGAGTCGATCACCCACTGGCCGTCCATCAGCGAGCCGCACAGCTGGCCGTTCTTGCCGACGACGAAGCCGTGCGGCCCGACGTTGCCCTTGATCAGGTCGTCGCAGTTGCAGAAGTTCTGCATGTACCCGATCAGCGAGTCGCGCAGCGGGATGCCGGTCTCGATGCGCGTGGTGTTGCGCTTGAGCACCACGAAGCCCGAGCCCCCCTTCGCGATGTAGTCGTTCACCGCGACGCGATACGTGGCGAAGGGGTCGAGCGGCTTGCCGTTGATCTCGACCTCGATGCCCGGGTGGGCCCAGCAGCGGCCGCCGGTCAACTCGTCGTCGAGGCACTGCCACGGAGCGCGCGTGCCGCGCGTGGTGGCGTTGGGGCAGTCCATCCCGTTGTCGGCTCCGGTGCGCGTGGCGTCGCAGCCGAAGCGCTGGTCGTTGAGCTGCGCCTGCGCGCAGTCCATCGTGAAGCGAACGCCCGAGACCTGCGCCTGGCTCACGCAGCCCCGCTCGGCGGAGCGGTCGGTGATGAAGTCGAGCATCTCCTGCATCTCGTTGCCGCTCAGGTACATGACGTTGATCGTGTTCTCGAAGGGGAACACGTTGAACATCGACTCCTGCGTGAGCACGCCGGCGTAGAGGTTGTCGCGGATGCCGAGCGAGTTCGTGACGGCGACCTCGGCCTCGACGCGGCGGCGCTTGCGCATCGAGTCGGCCGCGATGTTGCCGAGCGGGCTGTCGCCGCCGCTGGAGTTGTTGCGGCGGGCGATGTCTCGCGGCGCGTAGCCGAAGATCGACGTCAGCTGCAGCGCGACGTCGAGCTGCGTGATGTACGGGAGCAGCAGGTGCGCGGTCTCGTCGTCTTCGAGCTTGCTGCACTCGGCGAGGCCCTCGCGCACCTTCGGGTCGGCGGCGAACTGGCCGGGGCCCCAGAAGCGCTCGGTGTAGTACCGGTGCAGCGCCTCGGAGCACCACAGCCCGTCGATCGGGAACACCTTGTAGTCGTGGCTGATCACCTCGGCCATCTCGGGCGCGCCCTCTTTCGGAGGCATCTGCACGACGACGTCGAGGCGGCTCAAGTACTTCGTGAACGCGCCGCCGTGCGCGAGGATCACCTTGCGGCCCGACGGGTCGACGAGCTGCTGCGGCGGGTTCAAGATGATGTGGAGGTGCCCTCCGAGGATCGCGTCGATGCCGACGACGCCCGGGATGTGCACGCGCACGACGGTGCTGTCGGCGTCTTCGGGGCCGAACGACTCGAGCACCGTCCACTTCGCGTACTCGCGGCCGATGAACTGGCGGATTCGGCCGAGCTCGAAGAACGCCTCGTAGCCCTGGATGAGGTCCTGATCCTCCGTCAGGCCGCCGTGGCTGGTGAGCACGATGAGGTCGGTGACCGGCTTGAGCAGCTCGACGTAGCCGCGGATCGCCTCGTTCTGCTCGAGCGGCGTAATCTGCAGCGAGTTGCCGCCCTCGACGATCGAGTTGAGCGAGCCGAGGTTCGCGAAGCCGATGATGCCGACGCGAATTCCTCCGACGTTCTTGATCGTGTACGGCTGCGTGTAGAGCGCCGTCTTGTTGGAGTCGATCGAGCGGGGGTCGTCCCAGAAGTAGTTCGCGGCGAGCAGCGGGAACGTGGCCCACAGCTGCGCCTGCTTCGTGAAGTTGAGGGCGCCGGCGTCGAACTCGTGGTTGCCGATGACGGCGGCGTCGAGCCCGATGTTCGAGAGGAAGCGGTACTCGACCTCGCCGAAGTTGATGTTGAAGATGGGAGCGCCCTGGAAGCTGTCGCCGCTGTCGAGGTGCAGCACGCGGTCGGCGTTCTTCCGCTCGCGCTTGATCAGGCTCGCCATGCGCGTGATGCCGCCGAACGGGCCCGCCTCGGGGATGAGGCCCAGGTCGACGTCGGTCTTCAGCGGAGCGAAGTCGTACGGCAAGAGCCGCGAGTGGATGTCTGACGTGTGGAGGAAGGTGAGGCGGACCTGCTGCCCGCTCAGGTCGATGTCCTGGCCGCTGAGCAGCGGAAAGCAGGAGAGGGCGAAAAACGCCGGTACCGAAACGACGAGACGAAGCACTCTCACGCGGGCGCACCATTACGCGGCTCGCGCGCGTTGGTAAAGCCTACATGCGTGCCCGCCGTGGACGCTGGGGGGCGTCGACGGGGACGCGGAGTGGGACGCGGCCGGAGGCGGAAGATCGCCTCGCGCTTTCAGGCGCTTTCAGGGCGCGAGGATCAGACTCCCCGTCGTGGCTCTCGACTCGAGGTCCCGGTGCGCCCGCGCGGCTTCGGCGAGCGCGTAACGCGTGGGTTTCGCGACCTTCACCGTACCCTTCTGGAGCACGTCGAAGAGATCGGCGGCGGTCTCGTCGAGCATCGCGGTCGTTGCCGTGTAGTGGCCCAGCGTCGGGCGCGTGAGGAACAGCGAGCCCTTCTGTGAGAGCAGCAGCGGGCTGAACGGCTCGACCGGCCCCGAGGCGTTGCCGTAGCTGACCAGCAGCCCCATCGGCTTCAGGCTGTCGAGCGAGGCCATGAACGTGTCCTTGCCGACCGAGTCGTAGACGACGTCGGCTCCGCCGAGGGCTCGCGCCCGCTGCGCGATGTCTTCGCGCTTCGACACGATCACGTGGTGCGCGCCGAGCGCGGTCGCGATGGCCGCCTTCTCTTCAGTGCTCACCACCGCGATCACGGTCGCTCCGAGCGCCTTCGCCCACTGCACCGCGAGCTGCCCGACGCCGCCGGCCGCCGCGTGAATCATCACGGTGACGCCCGGCCTCACGTCGAACGTCTTGCGCAGCAGGTAGCGCGCGGTCATGCCCTTGAGCAGGCACGCCGCGGCGATCTCGAAGTCGATGCCGGCCGGGAGCTTCACCGCGCGGTCGGCCTTCGTGACGTGGCTCTCGGCGTACGCGCCCGCGGGGCCGGAGCAGTACGCGACGCGGTCTCCCGTCTGGAAGCGGGTGACGCCGGGGCCCACGGCGTCGACGACTCCGGCGGCCTCCTGGCCCAGGCCCGAGGGCAGCGGCAGCGGGTACAGGCCGGTGCGGTGGTAGGTGTCGATGAAGTTCACGCCGACGGCGTGGTGGCGGACGCGGAGCTCGCCGGGGCCGGGCTCCGCGGGTGCGACGTCGACGAGCTGGAGGACGTCGGGGCCGCCGGGGCGCTCGAAGCGGATGGCTTTCATGGGCTGGTGGTAAACACCGCCGGTCATGACCGTCAACGCGATCGAAGTCATCGAAGATTTTTCAGCGACGGCCCGGTGCGACGAGGGCTTTCTGCAGATCCGCAGGCTGCGGGTGCGCAACCGGAGGGCCGACGGCTCGACGTCGCCCGTGTACCGCGTCGACGTGGTCGATCGGCCCAGGCTCGACGCCGTCGCGGTGCTGGTGGTGCGGAAGGGCGCGGCCGGCGGGTTCGAGGTGCTGACGCGCATGAACCTGCGGCCCGCCGCGTACTTCCGCAGAGACAAGGCCCAGCCGGTGCCCGACGGGCGATCGCACCTGTACTGCGAGGAGATCGTCGCCGGGCTGCTCGAGAACGACGACCACGGGGAAGAAGGGCTCAAGCGCCGGGCGGCCGAAGAGGTGCGCGAAGAGGCGGGCTACGCCGTGGCGCCTGACGACATCGTGACGCTGGGGCCGCCGTTCTTCGTGGCGCCGGGCATCGTGAGCGAGAAGATCTTCCTGTGCGCGGTCGACGTGACCGGCCGGAGTGGAGCGCCGCCGGCAGGAGACGGAAGCCCGCTGGAGGAGTCACCGCCGCCGAAGTGGCGCACGGTGGAAGATCTGAAGGCCGCGATCGCGAGCGGCGAGGTGCAGGACGCGAAGACCGAAATCGCTCTCACGCGGTGGCTGACGCGCCTCCCTCTCCCCTCGTAGGGGAGAGGGCCGGGGTGAGGGGGCCGTTGAGCGCGCCGCTACGGCGTGATCATCACGGTCGCGCTCGGCCCCACGTGAAGCCACAGCGTACGGCCCTCGTGGAACCAGCCCTCCATCGCCTCGACCTCGGCGCGCGACGCCCGCGGCGTCAGCGATACCGCAGACGGGCGCGGCACGTCGACGAGCTCCATCACCGCGCCCTGCGTGAACCGCACGCCCGCGGTCAGCTTCACCTGCGACGAGGAGATCTCGATCACGGTGCCGTCGAACAGCGTCATCGACCCCGAGGGCGACGCCCGCACCCACAGCACCCCCGCATCGTTCGCGTACGAGTCGACCATCGGGTCGGTCGCGGGAGAGATGGTGTCGATCGTCGGTCGCAGCATCGGCACGATGCCGCCGCGCCTCAGGTACAGCGGCAGCCGATCGATCGGCGCCGCCACCGTCTCTTCGCCGGCGCCGTGCACCGACCCGTCCCACCAGTCGATCCACTCGCCCGCCGGGAAGATCACCGTCCGCGAAACCGCGCCTGCCGTGATCACCGGCGCCACCAGCAGATCGTCTCCGAACAGGTACTCGTCGTCGGGGTGCTTGCCCAGCTCCGGGAACGCCAGGCCCAGCGCCCGCTGAATCGGCCGGCCGTCGACCTCGATTCGCTTCGCGTACGTCCACTCGTACGGGAACAGGCGCAGGTGCAGCCGCGCGTACTGCCGGAAGATCTCGAGCGCCGCGTCGTCGCGCCCGTTCGCCGCGTTGTACTCCCACGGCATCTGAGACGACGAGTCGCCCACCTGCATCACCGTCGACAGCGCCGACTGCTCGACCCAGCGCACCCACGTCTCGCGGTTCGGAGGCGAGTGCCGGTACCCGCCGGTGTCGGCTCCGAAGAACGGGAAGCCCGAGGGCCCGAGGCTCATGCCCGCGATCACCGCGCTCGGCAGACCGCCGGTGCCGATCTTCCCCGACCCGTCGGGGATCGGCTCCTTCCACTTCGTCAGCGTGGCGTCGATGTCGCCGGGCCAGATCACGCTCGCGCGAACCTGGTCGCCCCAGCGGCCGGCGCGGCACAGCAGAAACGCGCCGTCCCCCGGCAGCTTCTCGGCGTACGCCCGGTGGTAGAGCACCGTGAAGTCGTGCGCCATCGTGCGCTCGGTGGTGCCGTCGAAGAAACCCCAGTTCGTGCGCCCACCCTGAATGCCGCTCGCGACCTCCTCGCCGTAGTCGAGCTTGAAGCCCTCCACGCCGAGGTCGACGTACTTCTGAAGCTGCCCCTGCCAGAACGCGAACGCGACCGGGTTCGTGAAGTCGATCGGCGGGCCCCACTGCGTGTGCCCGCCCGTCTTCGGCGGGAAGTAGCCGGCGTCGGTCGCCTGCGAGAGCAGTGGCTCGTTGCCGGGCTCGAGGTACGGCGTGTGCCACAGCGACAGCCGCAGCCCCGCGGCGCGGATCGCCGCGATCATCGCGGGCGGGTCGGGGAACTGGGTCGGCTTGAAGTCGAACGAGTTGACGTACGTGGCGTAGGGCCGGTCGATCCACATCGCGGACACCGCGAGATCGCGCGCGCGGATCTGCCGGACGTCGTCGAGCACCTCGGCCTGATCGCGGTTCTCGTCGCGCCACAGCAGCGGCCCGAGCCCCCACGTCGCGGGCAGCAGCGGGTTCCCCGTCACCTCGTAGTACTTCTTCGTGACGTCGAGCGGGTGCTTTGCGGCGAAGAGGTGGAGCTCCAGGCCCGCGCTCGACTGCTCCGCGGTCCCGTACGTGATCTCGACGAGATCGGGCTCCGACCGGGCGACGTCGAACAGCCCGTACCGTTTGCTCGCCACGAAGACACCCCAGCCTGTCGTGCCGATGAGCAGCGGCACCGGCACGTGGACCTCGTTGTTGACGCTCTCGATGCCGAGGTCGGGCTCGATCTGCATGGGTCGCAGCTTCCCGCGGTGGTTCACGGCGTCGAAGACCTCGCCGAGGCCGTAGAAGCCCTCGGTCGCGTCCGCACGCAGCCTCAGGCGCATGAACGCGATCGGCGACGTCGAGCTGCCCGGCACCCACTTCGCCTTGAAGCGGCCCTCGGCCTCCGCGGTGATCGTGAGATCGGCGCCGAGATCGCCCTCGAAGACGAGCTTCAGCTCGAGCTGCGTCGCCGACGTCTGCGTGACGGCCGTCGACGTCAGCTTCCGGAACCGGAGGCCCGGCGGGATCACCGGGTCGAAGTACTCGTCGTCGTGCACGACCCAGTACGGGTCGTAGCTCTTCGTGTCCTCGAGCTCGCGCACCGTGCCGAGCTCGAGCTCGGGGAGGCTCACGAGGGGCACCCCGTCGCGCGCGAGCACGATCGTGCCGCCGTCGGCGGTCACCGAGTACGGCCCGTTCGCGATCGTCGGCGGTGGCGGCGCCTGCCGGCCCGAGCAGGCTCCCAGCGCCGCGATCACCACCACGCCGACGATTCCCCTCACTCCGGCCCTCTCCCCTACGGGGGAGAGGGAGGCTCTTTCTCGAATCATTGCGTCACTCCCAGCTCCCGCGCCGCGAGCAGATATTCGCCGACCCACGCGCCCTCGGCGTCGATCTTCGCGGTCGAAGAGACTCCGGCGAGCACGGCCAGCCCGCGCTCCTTCTCGCCGACGGCCGCGAGCAGCCGCGCCGCGACCACGTTGTGCACGAACGGCTTCTGCCGCTTCGCGAAGACTCCGGCCGCGGCGGGGTCGGGCGTGGAGTCGAACAGCGCCCCACCGCGCGGATCCGCGAAGCTCTCGACCATCACGGCCGCGATGCGGTTCGCGGCCCACGCGTGGTGCACGTCGCCGCTCACGGCCGCAAGCCGCGCGAACCCGAAGCCGAGCGCCGCGGCATCGGCGAGAAAGTACGGCCCGTTCGACTTCGCGTGGTGGCGCACCTGCCCTGAGGAGGTCAGGTGCGTGCGCGCGAGCACCGCGGCCGCGCGCCGGGCCCGGTCGAGATCGCCGCTCGCCGAGAGCGCCGCGAGCGCGAGCCCGTTCTCGCGCGCGTAGACGTGCGTGTCGACCCAGGGGATGCCGAGCGCCCGGCGCTGGGCGTCGGGCAGGGCGTAGTAGTCCTTCCCCTCGACGAAGCCCTTCTTGCGATCGTGCGCGTTCAGATCGGCGTCCTGGTTCACGTAGAACGTGCCGTCGGGCGCGGTGAGGAACGCGGCGATGTACCCCACGATGCCGCGCGCCGCGGCGTGGAACGCAGGGCCGCCCAGCGCGTACGCCTCGAGGTTCGGAGCCTGGTACGTCATCAGCTTCTCGTAGTGCGGGCTGCTCCAGTCCTCCGCGGCCGAGTATTGGTAGATGCCGCCCCACACCGGGTCGAGCAGGGCGCTCTGCTTCTCCAGCGTGAAGAGGCCGCGCTCGCGCCTGCCGGCGGTCAGCTCCCAGACGACGTTCATGCCGATGGGCACCTTGCGGCGAAGGCCCCAGCTGCCGTCGCGCTCGTCCCAGAAGGAGTCGAGGCGCTCGAGCGCGTGCTTCACGGCGCCGGGCAGCTCGGCGGCGGCGATGCCGGGGTCGTCGGCGGCGGGATCTTCGGCGGAGCGGGCGTCGACCGTGCCGAGGATCTCGACGAGGCGCTCGGGCGGCAAGTAGCCGCGGAACTTGCCCAGCTCGAGCGCGTCGGGCGACAGCAGCACGGTGGCCGGCCAGCCCCACTCGCCGTAGCGCTCGGCCAGATCGGGGCGCGCGTCGACGTCGACGCGAACGGCGACGAAGCGCTTCTCGATCGCCTCGAGCACGCGCGGATCTCTGTACGTCGTGTCGTCCATCACGTGGCACCAGTGGCACCACTCGGCGGCGCAGTCGACGAGCAGGTAGCGCCCGCTCGCCTTCGCGAGCTCGAACGTCTCTCTCGACCAGGGCTGCCAGTCGACGCCGCCCCCGCGGCGGCCGGCCGCGCCGCCGGTGGCGCAGGCCGCGAGCAGCAGGCTCAGCAAGAGAGGGCGCACGCCCTCGCACAGCTATCACGATCGCCAGCGGATCGCGGTCGACGGCCGGGTGTCGGCCTTGAGCGAGATGCTGCTGCCCAGCTGCTCGAGCGCGCGCTCGGTCGCCTCGGCCGTCTGGGCCGCGACGCAGTCTCGCGGCACGTGGAGCCGGTACCCCCGCAGGTAGGCGTCGTGCGCCGTGAACAGCACGCAGTTGTCGGTGGTCAGGCCGCACAGCACGAGCTTCTCCACCTTCAGCGACTCGAGCAGCGGCTCGAGCGACGTGCAGTAGAACGCCGAGTTGCGCGCCTTCAGCACGAAGTGATCGCGCCGCGTCGGAGCCAGCGCGCGCGTGAACGACGAGCCCCGCCACCGGCGCTGCGAGCAGTACGCGATGATCTCACGCGACGTCGCCGTCCACCGGCCGAAGTTGTCGTTCGCGTAGATGACCGGCACCCCAGCCCGGTGTGCGCGCGCGCGCAAGGCACGCAGCCGCGGCACGATCGGCGCGGCCTGCTCGGCCAGCTTGTCGCCGCCGGGGAAGTGCATGTGGTTGACGACGTCGACCCACAGCACTGCGGTGCGCTTGACGCTCATCCTTCCGAACGACCCATAGCGGCGGCGCAGCCGCTCGGCCACCTCAACAGACGATGCAGCCGATGCCCGGCTTCTGGCGCAAGAGCTCGCCGGTGACCGAGTCGAAGTCGACCTCGAAGCCGACGTACGGCGCGCCTCCCGGCAGGGGGCAGTTCGCATCGCTCGAGATGAGCGGCGGAGTCCAGCTCGAGGGGTCGAGCACGAAGCGGGCGCGGTGCACCTTGCGCAGCACGACCGAGCCGCCCTGTTCGCTCCACTCGAACGCCGCGCCCGGGTCGGTCTCGAGCAGGTCGGGCTTCTGCGCGGCGTACGTGTGCGAGCCCTGCGGCGCGCACCAGTTGAAGACGGTGTAGCCGAGCTTCGCGTTGCGGACGGTCTTCTCGGCCGCTTCGACGTCGAGCGCGGGGCAGCGGCCCAGCGCGAGCCGGTCGGCGTACGAGGCCGGTGGAATCCAGCTGCCGCCTACCGTCTCGACGATGACGCGCTCCTTCTCGCGCCGCCAGGACCACGCGAACGTGTCGGCCCGCGCGGGCTGCCCCGCGTAGGTCAGCCGCGAGGTGTTGAGGGTGCTGCGCGTCTCGCTCACCGCGCTGCAGGGCACGGGCCGCCGCGCCCACTCCGCGGGGTCGATGCGGAACAGCGCCGGGTGCGCGCCGGCGAAGTCGAACAGCGCCTCGAGCGCGTCGTTCCCGTCGGGGCACTCGAGCTCGAAGCGGGCGCCGAAGATGCCCGCGGGCGTGTTGCGCACCGCCGACCACTGCAGCGTCGCCCCCGGCGAGAGCGTCGCGAGCTCCGCCTGGGCGGCCGCCTGCCCCGAGGGCCCCACGTTCACCGTCCACGGGTAGGGAGCACAGCGCGCCGCCTGGAGCGGGTCGCCGTGCCCGGAAAGCTCGTCGCCGCCGCTGACCGGCGCGACACCACAAGCCACGAGGAGGAGCACACTGAGTGAGCGCATGCCCGGAGGACGGAGCGCGCCTCGAAAACGTGCGGGCTGACTTCACTGCACGCCGTCGAACGTCGCGACGCTGTCGTTCGTGAGGCCGGCGCCGTTGGCCTCGTCGGTGTCGAGGTGCATGTCGAGCGCGAACTGGGGGCTCACGCGCACCACCACGTCGCCGAACACGGTCTCGCGCTCGCCGTCGACGCGCACCTTGATGATGCTCTTGTCGGTGACGCCGAGCCGCGCCGCGTCGTCGGGGTGCATGTGCACGTGGCGCTTCGCGAGAATGCACCCGTGCTCGATCGCGATCGACCCCTTCGGCCCGCGCAGCGTCAGCCCCGGGGTGCCGTCGAGGTGCCCCGACTCGCGCAGCGGCGGGTTCACGCCCAGCGCGATCGCGTCGGTGCGCGCGAGCTCGACCTGGGTCTCTTTGCGCAGCGGGTTGATGATGGCGACGCGCTCGAGCTCACCCTTCGGGCCCACGAGGTCGACCGTCTCGCGGCACACGTACTGGCCCGGCTGCGACACCGGCCGCCGCTCCGTCAGCTCGTAGCCCGCCCCGAACAGCGCGTCGCAGTGCTCGCGGGTCAGGTGCACGTGGCGCACCGAGACCCCCACGGGAATGGCGTGACCCGTGACGCGCTGCCGCGCCGCCGAGGGCCCCACGGTCACGCGCAGCACCTCGCGGGCGATCATGCGCTCCTCGTCGGTGGCGACCACGAGCACCCGGGTGGGCGCCCGCGCCGAGGCGATGTCGACGACGCCGCCCGACGCCCGGGCGTTGCACGAGGCGTTCTTCTCGGCGTCGATGACCACGCCCATGTACACGAGCGCGTCGCAGATCGCGGCGCGCACCTTCACCGCGTTCTCGCCGATGCCGCCGGTGAACACGATGGCGTCGGCGCCGCCGAGCACCGCCGCGTAGGCACCGATGTACTTCTTCACGCGGTGCACGAACATCTCGACCGCGAGCCTGGCGCGCGCGTTGCCGCCCGCCGCCGCCTGCTCGACGTCGCGGAAGTCGGCCGACAGCCCCGAGACTCCGAGCAGCCCCGACCGGCGGTTCAAGAGCTCGTCGACCTGATCGGGCCCCATGCCCATGCGCCCCAGCACGATCGCCAGCGCAGGGTCGACGTCGCCCGAGCGGGTGCCCATCACCAGCCCCTCGAGCGGCGTCATGCCCATCGACGTGTCGACCGACTTGCCGCCGTCGATCGCCGCCACGCTCGCGCCCCCGCCCAGGTGGCAGGTGATGAGCTTGAGCCGAGAGAGATCGGTCTTGAGGTGCTCCGACGCGCTCGCCGCCATGAACTGGTGGCTCGGCCCGTGGAACCCGTACCGCCGCACGCCCTTCTCGAGGTACAGCTCGTGCGGCACCGCGTACATGAACGCGTGCGGCGGCAGCTCGCCGTGAAACGCGGTGTCGAACACGGCCACGTGCTTCGCCTGGGGCAGCGCCTTCTCGGCCGCCTCGATGCCCGCGAGGTTCGCCGGGTTGTGCAGCGGAGCGAACTGCGCGCACGCCGCGATGATCTGCTTCACCTCGGGCGTCACCAGGCAGGGGAGCACGAGCTTCTCGCCCCCGTGCACCACGCGGTGCCCCACCGCCTTGAGCTCGCTGCGATCGGCCACGACGCCGCCTTCGCCGGTCAGCTGCCGCAGCACCACCTCGAGCCCCTCGGGTACCGTGCGCGCCGAGATGGCGGCCTCGGACTTCGTGGCGCCGGCGCGCCACTTGTGCCGCGCCTGCTCCGAGCCCACGCGCTCGACGATGCCGCCGGCGACGATGGCCTCGGTGTCCATCTCGTACACCTGGTACTTGATCGAGGTGCTGCCGACGTTGATGACGAGGACCTTCATGATCAGTGGGCGGAGGCAGTCTTCTGGGGCCGCGCGTTCCACACGCGCGTGCAGAGCGCGAGGCCGACGATCGCCACCGGCACCATCGCGATGGGCCACGAGCGCCAGTTGACCGCGACCTTCTCGGCCGCGCCGGTGGGGATGATGAAGCTCACCAGCAGCGACTGCACGCCGGTGCCCGCGTAGACGAAGCCGTCGATGATGCCGACCGCGACGCCGGCGTTCTTCTTGCCGCCGAAGTCGGCGCTCGCGGTGCCCGAGAGCATGCCGTGCACGCCGACGTAGTTGAGCGCCATGAGCACGAGCACCCAGCCGACCCACGGGTAGCCGATGGTGAACACCATCGCGATCGCGCCGGCCGAGAGCCCCATGTACAGCACCGAGACGACGGGGCCGCGGCGCGAGCCGAAGACGCGGTCCGAGATCACCCCCGCGAACATGCCGCCGACGATGCCGAAGACGCACAGCAGCATGCCCCAGTTCGCCGCGACGAAGTCGTCGCCGATGCCGACGGCCTTCGAGAACTTCGGGTACCAGCTCATGACGCCGTTGCGGAGGAACCCCGTGCAGAACTCGATCGCCACGATCGTCATGATGATCGGGTTGCGCAGCATCAGGCCGAACACCTGACCCACGCCCAGGCGCTGAGCCCCGGTGTCACCCGACGAGGCGTCGCCGACGTCGAAGTCCGCGTGGCCGGTCTCTCCGGGCGTGTCGCGGATCAGGCGCGCCCCGACGATCGCGGCCGCCACGAGCACGAGCGCCGGCACGAAGAACACCCAGTACGGCGACTGGGGGAGGGCGTACGCGATCTTCCGGCTCCAGTCGTAGCCGAAGTAGATGCCGAGCGAGATCAGGATGCCGAAGACGCCGCCCTGAACGCCGCGCTCGCGCACGTGGAACCAGGCGGCGTTGACCTTGACGATCGACACGGCGCCGAAGCTCTGGAAGTACATGTTGATCGCGTAGAGCACCGACAGCCACAGCACGATGCCGCCGGGAGGCGCCCAGCCCCCGAGCGCGAAGTACACGAAGATGCCGATGAGGCCGTTCGCGGCCGCGGCGCCGAACGCCGAGATGAGAATCGTCGTGCGGCCGCCGAGCCGGTCGGTGAGCGGCCCGTTGACGAGGAACGAGACGCCGTACGCGATCGCTCCCACGGTGAAGATGATGCCGAACGCCTTGTTGTCGGTCAGCTTGCCGAGCGCGCTCGTGCCTTCGTTGATGTTGTACCGGGCGAAGTAGAGGAAGGCGTACAGCATGCCGAGCGGGAACCAGTTCATCAGGCGCCGCCGCCTGAACGCCTCCGAGTGCCCGAGGTCGACCTTGGGCAGCCGCCACAGGACCAGCACGATCGCCCCGAGGAGCAGGAGGATCGGCGTCAGCTCGCGAAGCCAGACCGGCATGGGGCCGCCCCCTATAGCACCTGCAACCACAGTGTTACCGCCCGGACCCCCGGTCGCGATTGTGACGATTTTGTGACATAAAGGATCGCTCACAGATGGGGTCTACGCAGGCCCAGCCGCTCCTCGAAAACCGGCTGGACATTCACGATCGCAAGCAGTTCGAGCTGAAGCTCGAGTACCAACCGAGCGGCGACGACCCGGACTCCGAGTACTACCTCGACGCGTTCATCTTCGTGCCGGCGTCGCTGAACATCGGCCAGGACACGTGGCCGCGCGAAGACTTCTACGCCGACCTGCACAACTACGTGCGGCTGAAGACGCCGACGCTGAGCTTCGACGAGCTCTTGAAGAGCGAGCTCTCACCCCTGGCGCAGCTCGAGCAGCGCGTCACCATCGGCCTCGACGGGCCCGAGAGCGAGGCGGTCTACGACGCGAAGATGCTGTCGTGCATCTTCCGCGGCGGCCTGCGGCGCTTCAACAAGGGCATGCACGAGCGCTGCACCTCGCTCGCGGCCGGCGGCGAGGCGGCGCCCGGCGAGGCCCCGGCGACGGAGCATGACCTCGACAAGCTCTCGGAGCACTCGGTCAACGCGGTGAAAGAGATCTTGAGGCGGTACCGCGCCTGCGTGCACGCGCTGATCGAGAAGTACCCGCTCGACGAGCGCACGAAGACGAGCTTCCGCCTGGTCGACGAGTACATGTCGCTGACGGTCGAGCAGTTCTTCCGCAAGACCGTCGTGCAGATGGATCAAATGCCTCGCACGGGCATCTATGCCGAGCTGCGCAAGGAGTTGATGGCTCAGGTGATCCAGGAGGAGGACTACCGGAAAGAGAACCAGCTCCGCTCGATCATCAGCCCGACCGGCGACAACGAGGAGTACACGCACCGCATCGGGCTCTTGAAGAAGTTCTGCATGAACATCCTCTTCCTCAAGGTCCAGCGCTCGGCGGCCCGCCGGAACTGGGAGGAGGTGCTGTTCGCGGCCGCCGCCGGTCTCGCGATGGCGTTCGCGACGGCGGTCGCCTTCGTCGCGCAGAGCCGCATGCCGCAGGTCTCGCTCAACTTCGCGATCATCCTGGTCGTCGGCTACATGTTCAAAGACCGCATCAAGGAGGGCGCCCGCCGCATCCTCTCGATGTACATGTCGCGCTTCCTGCCCGACCGCACGACCCGCATCGTCGACCCGGTCACGAAGGAAGACGTGGGGGTCTGCCGCGAGAAGCTCGACTACGGCGGCGCGGTGAAGGTGCCCGACGAGATCGTGAAGCTGCGGCGGGTCGACGACTTCATCGCGGTCGCGAGCGGCGAGGTCAGCGAGACGGTCATCCGCTACCAGAAGAAGATCGTGCTCGACTCCGAGATGCTGCCGCGGCTCGGCGACGGGTTCGTCACGGGCGTCACCGACATCATTCGCCTGAACGTCGACCGCATGCTGCGCGACATGGACGACCCCGAGTCCGCGCTCGAGTACGTCGACCTCGAAGACTTCAGCGTCGGCAAGGTGAAGGCCGCGAAGAGCTACCAGGTCGACCTGGCGTTCCGCTTCATGGTCGACGACGGAGATCACAAGAGCTCCCGGTTCCAGCTCGTGCGGCTCGTGCTCGACCGCAACGGCATCAAGCGCATGCTGCGTTTCGATGCTCCGCGTCCCGTGGTTCCGGTGTAGAGGCGTATCCCGTGGTCGATCACAAGCATCGCATCAAGCCCGACTGGGCGACCTCGCTGCGCACCGTGCTGGAAGCGGCGCGGAGCGCCGGCCCGTCGGGGGTCCTGGCCTTCGATCTCGACTCCACGGTCTTCGACAACCGGCCGCGTCAGGCGCGGATCATTCGCGAGTTCGGAGCGGACCGGAAGCTCGAGGCGCTGCAGAAGTGCGCGCCGGAGCACTTCGTCTCGGGGTGGGATCTGAAGGCCGCGATGGTGGCGTGCGGCGTGAGGGCCGACGACGCCGAGGCGCTCTACAAAGACGTGAAGGCGTTCTGGGCGGCGCGGTTCTTCACCTCGGAGTACTGCGTCGACGACGTCGCGGTGCCGGGCGCTCCCGAGTTCCTGGCGGCGTGCGTCGCGACGCGGGCGCAGGTCGCGTACGTGACGGGGCGGCACGAAGAGATGCGCAGCGGCAGCGTCGAGTGCCTGCGCAAGTGCGGCATGCCGCTGCCGGGCGGCAACGTGCACCTGATCATGAAGCCGACGCTGCGGGAAGACGACGACGCGTGGAAGCGGGTGGCGCACGCGCGCATCGAGTCGCTCGGAGAGCTGCTGGCGGCGTTCGACAACGAGCCGACGCACGCGAACGACTACGCGCTGCGCTTCACGACGGCGACGATCGTGCACCTCGCGACGGATCACTCGGGCCGCAAGGTCGACCTGGTGGAGCGCGTGATCAGCGTGCCGGACTTTCGCGCAACCTGGTGACGAGCCAGTCGGCCAGCCAGGCGAGGGAGGCGCCGGCGACGGCGCCGGCGAGGTCCCAGGCGAGATCGAGCGTCGAAGGCGTGCCGAAGCCGCGCATGTCGAGCAGCTCCTTGGCGACGCCGGCGAACAGCGCCAGACCGACGCCGGTCGCGAGCCGGGCCTCGACGGGCTGAGAGATCAACCACGAGCCGGCGTAGCCGGCGGCGGCGATGCCGGCGCAGGCAGAGAAGTGAAGGGCCTTGTCGGCGCCGAGAGGCGAATCTTCAGCGCGAGCGGAAGAACCGCTCAGCACCAACACGAGCAGAGCCGCCGTCCCCGTCCTCAACGAGAACGGCGCCGAACGAGAAGCAAGAGCCCGAGCAGCAGCCCGCCACCCCCCGAGCAACCACACCCACCGTTGTTCCCCAGGTTGGGCGACTGGCACTTGAAGACGCCGACCATGTTGTCGACCGACCGGCAGATCTGATCTGCGGGGCACTGGTTGGTCGTCGCGTTGGGGTTGCAGTTCGCCATCGCGGGCCGGCAGGTGGCGGTGCCATCGCCGTTCGGAATGCACTCGGTGTTGACCGGGCACAGCGCGGGATCAGGGGTGCAGTCGAGGCGATTGCTGCCTCCGCCCGTGCCGCTCGTGCCGCCGCCGCCGCCGGTGCCTCCGATCGGCTGGCAGACGTTGCGCGTGGTGGAGCCGGGCAGGAGCCGGCACTCCTTCAGCACGGGGCACGCGGTGGTGATGAGCGGGTCGCACTCGCCGGAGCACGTGCCGCGGCCGGTGCCGGAGCCGTCGTCGATGCAGATGAGCCGGTCGCCGCACGCGGCGATCGGGTTGGAGCCGCACTCGGCGCCCTCGCCGCCGATCTGATCGGGGCAGGCGCACAGGTCGACGCCGGCGCCCACGGTGATGCACGAGTAGTCGCACGGCCCGGGCGTGACGCCGGCGTTGCAGCGCTTGTAGCAGCGGCCCTGGTGGCAGGTGGCGTCGGGAGCGCACGTGGTGCCGGCACACGCCGAGCACGTGGTGCCCAGCGGCGCCGGCACGCAGGCGCCGACTCCGCTGAAGCTCTGGCAGACCTCGCCGGCCTGGCACGACGTCGCGTTGCCGACGATGCAGCCGGTGCGGCAGGTGCCGTTCGCGCACACGAGCCCGTTGCGGCACGCCTGAACCGTCGGAGTCGTGCCGCACGCCTGGCCGACGTCGCGCACCTCGCCGGGGCAGGCGCAGACGAACGTGCCGGTGCCGGTCGCGGTGCACGCGGTGCACATGCCCGGGTTCGACGGGTTGCACGCCGCGTGGCAGACGCCGCCGATGCACGTGTTCCCGTTGAGGCACGGCACGCTCATGCTGCACGACTGGCAGACGTCGGCGCCGTTGCTCGGCAGGCAGATGCGGTCGACCGTCGAGCCGAGCGGGCTGCACGTGAACATCGACGGGCAGGTGATGTTCGGGCACGCGTTGCAGTTGTTGCCCTGGTTCTGGCCTCCGCAGCAGCGGCGGCAGTGGTACACGGGCGGCATCGCCATCGTCGAGCCGACGCAGAGCAGGCAGTTGTCGCAGACGCCGTGCAGCTCGCAGCGGGAGCCCTCGCTGGTCGCCGGCTCGCACGTGCCGTTCGTGCACTTGAACCCGGGCGTCATGCCGCAGGCCGTGCCGGTGCACTGGTTCGGGCACATGAAGCGGCCCATCGTGGGGTTCGGCGCGCAGACGCACGGAGCGCCCGCGGTGCACGGCTGGGCGTTGGTCTCGTTGAGGCAGACGGAGCCGGCCGGGCAGGGGGCCGACGTCGAGCAGGTGTTGGTGCACCAGCTCAAGACTCCGGCGCCGATGCAGCGGCCGGTGGAGCACTGGGTGCCGTCGAGGCAGTGCTTGCAGTAGTCGCTCGAGGCGGCCGGCGGCAGGCACGCCATGCCGGTGTCCGCGGTCTGGCACGTCAGCGGCGAGACGCTCGCGCAGGCGCCCGTGTTCGAGCTGCAGTCGACGGTGCAGATCTTCCCCGACCCGCCCGGCAGGCCCCGGCAGACGAGGCCGGTGGAGCACTGGCTCTGCATCGTGCACGGGTTGCCCTGGCCGACGCCCATCATGGTGGCGGGGTAGACGCCGCAGATGTCGGTGACGTCGGTCTGCGTGAGGGTGCGCTTGACCTGCCCGTTCTGGATGCTCTCGTACATCACCGCGGCGGTGACGTTGGGCGTGTGATCGAGGCCGAGGAAATGACCGGCCTCGTGCAGCATCACGCTCTCGTAGTCGTAGGTGCTCAAGGAGCCCGAGTTGCCCCAGGTGACGTTGTTGTTCATCTCGAGATCCGAGTCGAAGATCTCGCCGGTGCCCTGGTAGTGGTACACGCGCGTCACTCCGAGCGTGTTCATCGAGTGCGACCACGCGGAGCCGCTGATCCACAGCACGCTGTTCTTGTTGTCCTGGTAGTTCAGCGCGGCCGCCTGCGTCGGCATCGTGAAGTTGCAGCCGCCGGCGCCGTTGTCGCAGACCGAGTTCCACGAGGTGCAGCTCACGCGCTGCGACGTCCAGTTGCGGAACGCCTCGATGACGCGCGGCTGCACGGCGGTCGCGAAGCTGTTCGCCGGCATGCCGTTGATGGTCGTGTGCGCGAACACCTGGAACTTGACCGGCATGCGCGCGGGGAACCACTTCTCGCCGCTGGGGTTGGCGAGGGCGCCGGCGGCGACCGCGAGCGTCAGCGCGACGGCCAGCCGCTTCATCTTCATCGCGTCACCGCCCGGCGGATGCGCGCGATGAACTCGTCGGGCGTGCCGAGGTCTTCCGGCTGCTCGAGGTTGCGCAGCGCGGGCGTCTTGCCGGTCTTCTCGTAGAACGACAGGCCGCGGGTGTCGCGAATGGCGCGGAGCTCGCCGCCGGCGTTCCGCGTGAAGGTGACCTTGCCGGCCGACATGGCGTTGACGAGCCAGACGTTCGCGGTGTCGCGCGCGGGCTCGAGGAAGAGCAGGCAGTCTTCGCCCGGGGTGAAGCGGGCGGCGCCGGCGACCTTGGCGGCGATGTTGCCGACGACTCCGCCCTCGGTGCGGACCATGAGGGTGGCGCCGGCCTTGGAGGGGCCCTTGATGACGTCGGTGACCTGGACCTCGACGTACGTGTCGATGGAGCGCTGGGCGTCGTCGAACCGGGCCTGGACCTGGCCGATGCGCGCGCGGAGGACGAGGGGGGAGCTGCGGGTCAGCTCTTCGAACGTCATGGCGACGACGACGGAGGCGATCGCAGGCAGAGCGAAGAGGAGGCCCGCCAGGGCGATGAAGCGGCCCGCCAGAGCCAGGACCGGGGCTCGTGTTGGTGTTCCAGCCTTCAACGTGTGCTCCCTATCTCGCGGCCGGCCGAGGAGGACTCTACACTACATGCCGATGGCGGGCCGAGTCGTCTTCTTCGTGTCGCAGCCGAACTACGAGGCGGCCTACCAGGCGGCCTCGCTGGGCATCACCGCGACCGCGATGGGCGACGACGTGTTCTTCGTGTTCGGGTTCGACGCGCTGCGGGCGCTGCAGCGGGAGCTGTACGGGAAGCCGTACACGGAGCGCGAGGCGTCGGAGAGCGCGCGGGCGGAAGGGTTGGGAGTGCCGACCCCGGCGCGGATGCTGAGCGAGGCGCGGGCGATGGGCGCGAAGGTGATCGTCTGCGACACGACGCTGAAGCTGTGCGGGCTGACGGCGCACGATCTCGGGAACAAGATCGACGAGGTGATGGGCCTCGCGGCGATCTGGCGGCTGACGCAGGAAGCGCGGACGCTGACGTTCTGAGGTTAGGATGAGATCGTGGCGCTGAAGCAACACGCTCGGAGATCAGCCGTGACCCATCTCTCGCTCAAGGAGTGGGCCGATCTGCCCGATGAGGTGCCGGGCGAGCTCGCCGACGGAGTCTTGGTGGAGGAGGAGATGCCGAATAGGGCCCACGAGCGGGTGGTGTCATGGCTCATCATCCATCTCGGCAATTGGCTCCTGGCGCGGGCCGGCGAGGTGACCGGCTCGGAGTCGAAGTACGCAGTCGGCCCCCGGCAGGGCCGCAAGCCGGACGTCTCGGTCTTTCTTCCGGGCCGGCAGCGACCGAAGGCCAGCGAACGCCTGATCACGCTCGCCCCGGACATCGCGATCGAGGTCATCACGCCGACGCCGCGCGACACGCGCCGCGATCGCATCGACAAGGCGCGCGAGTACGCGAAGTTCGGCGTGCGGTGGTACTGGCTCGTCGACCCGGCGGTGAGGACGGTTGAGATCTTCGAGCGGGACGCGAAGGGCCGGTACGTGCAGGTCGCGGCGGCGAGCGAAGGGAAGATCAAGGTGCCGGGATGCCGGGGGCTCGCGCTCGAGCTCGATGCGCTCTGGCGCTACGTCGGCTCCTGCGAGTGACCCGACGCGGACCACGAGGGCAGCTCGCGGCTGACGCAGAAGCGCCGACGTCCTGGCTAGCTAGCTAGAAGCGTCGAGCAAACATCTGTGAATTCGTGTCACGCACGTACACCCACGGCTCATCGTCCGGCGTGCAGCCGGTCACAGCTGGCGCGCCACTTGCTTGGTTATTTCCCGGGTAGGCCTTGTTCGACCAACTGCCCCAATTGCCCGAAGTGGTGCTTATGCACCAAACATTGCCGTCGGTTCCAGTAACACATACGTAATACTCGCCGTTGCACGTACCTGCCGACGGATCAGATCCTACAAAGACATCCGAAAATGGAGGCCGCGCATCAAATGGGATCCCCAAACTTACCCATGAACCAAACGACCCATTGGTATGACTGATGTAGTAGAGCGCATCGTCGGTGCCTCTGATAAAAATGCGCACATCGTTCGGATACGCAGCGATCGCGGCAGGGGATGACCCAGCTTTGATCGTGCCGCTGTACGAACCGCCATACGAACCGACATTCCACGATGAGAATGTACCGCCGTAGGCCCGATCGCTACCCGTGTCGGAGTAGGTGCTGAACATCAGAGCTCCATCACTCGCGCGACGCGCGTATGCTGTGTACGTTTGATAGTAATTAAAGAAGAAATAGAACTCATAAGATACGATTGCCGGCGCGCTATCAATTGTGCCTGAAACCGTGTGAGGACCATCGAACGCATCGTTGAGCACGCACTCCGAAGACAGGTTCATGAACTCAACCTGCCAACTCATCGTGCCGCTATTGTTCTTCCAAGCGATTGTTGAGCAATATAGTGAGCCAGCGGGGCTGACCCAGTTATTCGTGAGCTGAGGTCGGTTCGTAATGGTGCCGCTCGAAATACCCGTGTTCCATGAACCGCCGGCACCGTCTCCCTCAATTGAGTCGATCGCGCCGGACCGCTCGGCGTAAAGCCACCAATACGGCCTATTGCCGTTAATCCCGATCGGCCCCGACGTCGCGCCGCCCGATGCCCAGGGCCCCGTCCATGAGGTCGTAAGTGCCGAGCGGTTGAACTCGACCTCAGTCGGTGCATTTGACTGCGGTCCACAGGCACCACCCAATTGGGCGCACGTTAGCACGATTACAGCGTAACGCTGGCGCATCATCGATAGCCCCCGTCTAGCTAGAGTTGAGTGAATGATCGCATTTTCTAGTTTATGTTTCAAGGGGAAAATGAGGCTAACATTTAAAATCTAGTCAATATCATCAAGACAGTAAAAGCGCATGGTTGGCAGATGTGGGCGGCTGTCGTATCTGGCCCGAGGTCGGCAGGGATCGGCGACGCGATCGCACCCCGGCGCATGAAGGTCGGCTCGAAGCGCACGGCGATGATGGTCGCGACCGCGGTCGGAGCTGCGTGATGTGGGCGTGCACTGCGCCTGCTGACTGGCCAGGGGCTCACTTGGACCGAAGATCGCGTGGAGTCCTATCGGATGACGGCTGGGGTCAGGGCACCGACCGTCCTTGTTCGCCGACTCGTACGCTTGACCATGTACGAGGCCGCGCGCGCCGTCACGTCAGCACGTCGAGCATCAGCGCGAGTGCCTCCGGCGCGCCGCCATGGCGAACCTCGATGCGAACGACGTTGAGCTCGAGCACGACCGGCGTCTCGCTCGTTGCCCGTGTCGAGGTCGCCACGCGCGCAAGCTCGATCTCCGGCCGCGCCCCGGGGGGGCCTCGCTACGCAGCCGAGAGGCCATGTGCCGCGGGCCTCCACCGGTGACCCCTTGCCCGCCGCGAACCCCTCGGACGACATCCCCGTTGCGCACTGCTCGACTCGCTGCACCCAGATCGCGTCGATCGCCATGCGGCGACGTCTACGCGAGGTGCTAGCCCTCAACGGCTGCGTGCTTCGTGAAGCGGATACCGGTATCCGCTTCACGGACCCCGTGGGCGTGACCGCGCCTGATCTCGCCGGTGCGCGAGCGATCAGCTGAGCGGTGGCGGAATCTTCAGGCAGCCCACCGAGGCTTCGAGCTCGGCCGCGTCGAGCCGGGCGCGACTATCTTTCCAGCGATGCGGGGCACAACTCGACGTAACCGTCCTTCGGCCAGGCGCTGAGAACGCGGACGATGTCGGTGAGATCCTGCTCAGGCTCGAGTCCGTGCAGCTAAAGCGCCTCGATGATCCGGATCTCGAGCTTGATTGGCGCCTGGGGCGTCGCCATCAGGAGCTTTGCGCAGATCGACTGCGGGCCGGTGTCGGGAAAGACGATCTGACCATTCGTCAGGTTCCAGGTATCGGGGCCGGGCTGCGTCGGGACGCCGTCGATCATGACGGACACCAAGTCGTCGCTCGAGGGCGTGGCGTCGAGCGTGTACCTGCAAACCGTGCCGGCGCCGAGGCTGGCGCTGATTGCGCTGAGCGCCGCGATGAGCTCGGCCTGATTGCTCGCGGAGTAAAAAGCCGTCTGGCAGGTGGGGTTGGAGCCCATGACATTGAGGCACCGCCCGCCCGTCCCGCACTCGGCATCCGTTCCCATCGGGCAGGTGCGCTGGAAGCCGCCCGCGATCGCCATCGCGTTCAGCACGTCGAAGCCGTCACCGCTGCCGAAGTCGCTGCCGAAGCCAACGACGATGGTCTTTACGCCGCCACCGGGCGCCATGCGGAGGTTGCGAATCGCCTCCACCGAGCCGTCCTGGTCGAGGCAACCTCGGACGCAGAACGCAGCGTCGTTTGGCATCGGCGCGCACTGCGGGGTTCCGTTCGTGGGGTTGATCAACGTGCACTTGCACGCCGTCGGGTTCGCGCAGGTGTTCGGGTTCGCCGAGTTGCAGTTGGGCAAGCCGTCGGTGATCAGCAGGACGAAGTCGTCTCGGTTCGGGTCGTGCAATTCGCTCATGCCGGCGAGGAATCCGAGCGAACCACCCGTGGGCGTGCCGCCGAGCGGGCAAGTCGCAGGCGCCGGGGTCGTGTTGCAGGGCAGTTGGAGCTGCATGTTGATGCCGTCCGCCCAACTCTGCAGGTCCGGTACATCATCGCTCGCGGGGTTGATGGGGACGAGCACATCGGGCGCTCCTGCTGCGGTGCATACCGCCGACCCGGGGGTGTCGTTGTGCGGATAGATCGTGAGCCCCATGCGGGCGATGCTCCCGTTCATCGACAGGAAGCTGTCCATCGCGCGGCGGGCAGCGCCCATACGCGTGGGGCAGGTCGTCTCATTGCAGTTCGGGAAGCCCTGCGTGCAGCACGCCGAGTTGAGCGCCTGCGACATCGAGCCCGACTTGTCGAGGAGTATCATCAGATTCGGCTTGAGCTGCTTCGCCGTGACGTTCTTCGTCTGCGTCGTCTGCGCGATCGCCAGCGGCGTCACCGGCTCGAAGTCGTACACCTGGCAGCCAGAAGCGGCCGCCAGCGCCGCGAAGGAGAGGACAGCCCTGAGCGCAGTTTTCATGACCTCTCCATTCTAACCTCAGTTGATCATCGGTGGCTCAGTTACGGGTGCCGCCACCGAAGTAATCTCCCACTTGAAGTTGTCGATCAGCACCGACGAGTCATAGCGCGCATCGCCCTCGTCGAGCACGATGAACCTCAACTTGATGGTCTCCCCCGGCTTGACGGGCGCCGTCGTCTTCAGCCAGCCCGTGCCGCCGCCCACGCGGTTGCCCCAGCCCGGGTCCGGAATGTCGAAGCCGGTCTTCGCCAGCAGCGACGCCGGCTTCGTGCACGTGTTGCTCACCGGGTCGTCGTCGAAGTTCAGCCCCGAGTACGAGTCGCACACGTCGAAGAACCCGTTGTTGATCGTCACCGGCTGCCCCATCGCGTCGTAGCTGATGTTGCACGTCGGCCTCGCCGTCCCCATCTTGCACTGGCCCATCGGCAGCATCGAGGTGGTCAGCGCAGACGACTCGAGGATCGCGATGAAGCGGTCGTTGTAGTCGGTGCAGATGAACTCGGGGTACTCGGCCGAGAAGAACGCGAACTCGAAGCTGAAGCTCTTCGCGTTCTGCGGCACCTGGATGTCGAACGAGAGCTCGGTGAGATCCTCGGCCCTCGGCTCCGAGGTGTTGCCGCACTTCGGCCGCGCCCACAGCGGGTGCGGCACCGACGTGTTGAACATGCGGCCCGGCTGCGGGTTCTGCGTCGCCGACTCGTTCATGTCCTTCGCGTTGCCGGTCGACAGGTAGATCATCTGCGAGCCGCCCTTCGGCACGAAGTGGTCGCCGAACTTCGAGCGCACGTTGCGCGCGTCGATGCTGCCCGCGAGGAAGCTCGAGCCGATCACGAAGTCGCACAGCCCGATCGCCTTCGCGTAGTCGAGCGCGTTGCCGCCCGTCAGCATGCCGTCACACAGCGGAGCCGCCTCGTCGGTCTGCCCGTCGCAGTCGTCGTCGACCATGTTGCCCGCCGCCTCGATCGCGAACGGGCCCACCAGCGGCTCGTCGTCGTTGCAGTCGGTCTCGCCGTACTTCGCTCCGTCGAGATCGAAGTCCTGCCCCGGGATGTGGTTGTCCGCCTTCCCGTCGCAGTCGTCGTCGATCGTGTTCGCCGTCTCGACCGCGCCCGGCTTGACGTTCGCGTTGTTGTCGTCGCAGTCGTTCGCGCACGACGTGACGCCGTCGCCATCGGCGTCGGGGCACACCGGAAGCGTCGTGCCGCTGCCGCCGCCGGTGCCCATCGTCGCCGAGCCTCCGCCGGTGCTGCCGGTTCCGGCGCCGGTTCCCATCGGGCCGCCGACGGTGACGCCTCCCGAATCTCCGCAGCCGAACAGCATCGAGCAGGCGAGGGCGAGGGCATGAATTCGCATCGAAGAGCTCCCGATATGCAGGGTGGACCGTGAGAGACAGGCGAATAGATCCACAGCTCCTACCTGCGGCGCAAGGGCTTCGGAGACGATTTCTTCAATGTTTCCGAATGGTTAATTCGTGCTCCAGGTGAGAACATGTCGGACGAAATGGGATATCCACAGGGCTCAAGTCCGCGGAAACGAAAGGCACGGAGCGCCGCAATTCCTGCACTCGTAAACGCGTGTCACACGAGCGCGACAGGCGCGCGCCACTCCTGGATTCGCATTAGGGTGGACTGACCATGCGCTTCACCGTGCTCTCGCGCAGCGCTTCGGTGCCGTCGACGGCCCGGCTGCTTCACGAAGCGCGCGCGCGCGGCCACAAGGTCTCGGTGCTGAACCCGGTGAAGGTCGAGCTCGTCTTCGATCGCGCGGGCCAGGAGATCTTCTCCGATCGCAAGCGCGTCGTCGTGCCGGACGTCGTGGTGCCGAGGCTCGCCGGCTCGATCGCGGCGTACGGGCTCGCGGTCGTCGATCAGTTCGCGATGCGCGGGTCGTGCGTGATGAACGACGCCCGCGCCATCGCCCGCTCGCGCAACCCGATGCGCTGCCTGCAGGTGCTGGCGGCGAACGGGCTCGAGATTCCTCCGACGCACATGGTGCACGAGGCGCGCGATCTGCAGCGGCTCGCGAAGAGCGTCGGCGGCTTCCCGCTGTTCGTGAAGATCCTGCGCGGCACCGAGAAGCACGGCACCATGGTGTGCGAGTCGCCGAAGTCGCTGCAGGCCGCGCTCGAGGCGGTGCTCGGCCTCGGACACGATCTCATCCTGCAGGAGTACCTGAAGGGCGGCCGCAACGTCCGCGTGCTCGTGCTCGGAGAGCGGGCGCTCGTCGCCGTCGAGCGCCAGCGGCTGAAGAAGAAGAAGAAGGCGAAGCTGGTGAGCGCCCTGCTGTCTCCGGTGGCGGCGCGGCTCGCCGAGCGGGCCGCGAAGGCGCTGGCGCTCGAGCTGTGCACGGTGGATCTGGTCGAGGGCGGCGGCGCGGCGCACGTGATCGAGGTGAACGCGACTCCGGCGCTGCCGGAGATCGAGAAGGTGTCGCGCCAGAACATCGCCCGCATGGTGGTGGAGCGCGCCGAAGCCCTGTACGAGTCGTCGTCGAAGCTGAAGAAGGCCGCCAGTGAATAGGAGTGAATCGTGATTGCGTTGCTGCTCGTCGTGCTGTCCCAGACTCCGGACGTGTCGGGGCTCTATGAGCTCACCACCGAAGGGTCGACGCTGAAGGTGAAGGCCGGCGAGAAGGGGAAGCTGGTGCTCGACATCCGCGCGAAGTCGGGCGCGCACATCTCCGATGAGGCTCCGCTGAAGATCGAGCTGAAGTCGACCGGCGCGAAGACCGAGAAGGACAAGCTGACCTACAAGGACTCGATCGGCGTCAAGAAGGACGGCGTCGAGTATCCGGATCCGCACTTCGAGGTGCCATTCGTGTCGGACAAGCCGGGCAAGGCGAGCATCGAGGCGAAGATGAAGTTCTTCGTGTGCACCGACAAGGTCTGCGCTCCGCAGACGAAGACGGTCACGCTGCCGGTGGACGTGATTTGAGCCCGCCCGGAGGGGGAAAGTTCGGTGGCGGTGGCGGCCGGCGCTTCGGCGGAGGCGGCAAGGGCCGCAGCTTCGGTGACGGTGGGAAGTTCAGCCGCGGCGGCGGACGGAAGTTCGGCGGGGGTGGCGGTGGCGGCCGGTTCGGTGCCAAGCCGGAGGGTGGTGGCGAGCGGAAGTTCTCCGGCGGCGGCGAGCGGAAGTTCTCCGGCGGTGGCGAGCGCAAGTTCGGCGGCGGCGGTGACCGCAAGTTCGGCGGCGGCGGTGACCGCAAGTTCGGCGGCGGCGGCGAGCGCAAGTTCGGCGGCGGCGGTGAGCGCAAGTTCGGCGGCGGCGGCGAGCGCAAGTTCGGCGGCGGCGGTGACCGCAAGTTCGGTGGCGGCGGTGACCGCAAGTTCGGCGGCGGTGGCGAGCGCAAGTTCGGCCGTGGGGGCGATCGCAAGTTCGGCGGCCCCCGACAGGGCGGCTCCGAAGAGAACGGCCGCTTCACCGGGCCGAAGTTCGGCGGCGGCGCAGAGGGCGGTCGCTTCGGCGGCGGCGGCAAGTTCAGCCGCGGCGGCGAGGGAGGTCGGTTCGGCGGCCGGCAGAAGTTTCGCGGGCGCGGCTCCCCTCACCCCGGCCCTCTCCCCTACGAGGGGAGAGGGGGCGTTGGTTCGAATGACGAGGTCGAGCTGTTTCAGGAGGGCTCCGACGCGGGCACGACCTCGCGCTTCGTCTTCGGCGTGAACCCGGCGCTGGAGGCGCTCCGCGCCCGCCCGCAGGAGATCGAGCGCATGTACTACGCGGAGGGCTCGATGAGCCCCAGCGTCGCCGGCGAGATCCTCTCGCGCGCGAAGGACGCCGGCGTGCGCGTCGACCAGGTCCCGCGCGAGCGGCTCGCGGCCTTCGCCGAGGGCGGCGTGCACCAGGGCATCGTGCTCGAGATGCGCGAGTATCGGTACGCCGAGCTCGACGAGCTCACCAAGGAGCCCGGCATCGTCGTCGTGCTCGACTCGCTGCAGGATCCGCAGAACGTCGGCGCCATCATCCGCAGCGCGAACGCGTTCGGCGCCCGCGGCGTCGTCATCGCGAAAGATCGCGCCGCCGCGATCACCGGCTCCGTCGTGAAGGCGAGCGCCGGCGCGACGGAGCACACGAAGATCGCCCGCGTCACGAACCTGAGCCGCGCGCTCGAAGAGCTGAAGGCCGCGGGCTACTGGAGCGTGGCGGCCGATCCCGGCGGCGAGCCGCTCGGCACGAAGAAGCTCGACGGGCCGCTCGCGGTCGTCATCGGCGCCGAGGGCCCCGGCGTCCGGCAGGGCGTGCTCGCCCAGTGCGACTTCAAGGTCCGCATCCCCATGCTCGGCGACGTCGCCTCGCTGAACGCGAGCGTGTCGGCGGGGATCCTGCTCTACGAGATCGTCAGGCAGCGAACCCCGGCAAGCTGACGTCTCGCGTTCGATCTCCGGGGGGGCAGAGCCGTTCGTCAGAGAGCGACCTTCACGCAGTCTTGACTGGGGTCATCGCCGCCAGTAATCCCCCGCTCGCTCCGGCGTCGTGCCGGTGTAGCTCAGTTGGTAGAGCACCTGATTTGTAATCAGTAGGTCGCGGGTTCAAATCCCGCCGCCGGCCAAACCGTAGCAGTACCGAAGGAGAAGCATCGACGACAGCACGGAGGGGTACCCAAGTGGCCAAAGGGAGCAGACTGTAAATCTGCCGGCTCTACGCCTTCGATGGTTCGAATCCATCCCCCTCCAAACAGCACGCGGGAATAGCTCAGTTGGTAGAGCGTCAGCCTTCCAAGCTGAATGTCGTGGGTTCGAGTCCCATTTCCCGCTAAGCAGCGCGCCAAACACGCCCCGATAGCTCAGATGGCAGAGCGCATCCTTGGTAAGGATGAGGTCTCCGGTTCAATCCCGGATCGGGGCTCAAACGAAGTGCCCACTCGAGGGAGCCCATGAGCAAAGAGAAGTTCGACCGCAGCAAGCCGCACGTCAACATCGGAACGATCGGCCACGTCGACCACGGCAAGACGACGCTGACCGCGGCCATCACGAAGGTGCTCGCGAAGACCGGCGGCGCGACCTTCCTCGCGTACGATCAGATCGACAAGGCGCCCGAAGAGCGCGCCCGCGGCATCACCATCGCGACCGCGCACGTCGAGTACACCACCAAGAACCGCCACTACGCGCACGTCGACTGCCCCGGCCACGCCGACTACGTGAAGA
>Ga0268299_1000681_pt1 | contig 91268 bp, 74 predicted proteins | sample NOBtaG_FD_193484 | JGI IMG/M metagenome (GOLD analysis project Ga0268299, IMG submission 193484) | Activated sludge microbial communities from bioreactor in Nijmegen, Gelderland, Netherland - NOB reactor | ecosystem: Engineered > Bioreactor > Aerobic > Activated sludge | place: Netherlands... | reverse complement strand
TCGCGAAGATCATTCGAATAGGGCCTTGCCATCCGTGCTGGCCTCCTCCCCAGCCAGCAGGTTGAATCAAAAATCCCCCGATTCGGGAATCCCCATTCGATTCAAAGCAAACCCATCACGCTCTAGGGAATGGGACGCTCGGCAACTTCAATCATCGCCGTCATGCCAAGGCTTGGCCTTGGCATCCACGAGTCTGCCCAGACTTGCATGGTATCGCCCGACAAAACTCGTGGATGCCCGGACCAAGTCCGGGCATGACGAGTTTAGTAGGTAGGTCGAGAATTATGGTCGCGGTCGGCGCGCCTGAGGTGTGCGGCTCAGAACGCGGCGTCAGTTCGACGCCATCAGCTGTTCGAGCGTGGTCACCGACAGCGTGCCGTGGTTCGGGTTGACGTCGAGCACGGTGACGGCGACCAGGACGCCGAGACTCACGGCGACCAGGAACCAGTGCGGCTGGCCGGCATTGCGGCGGCCACGGGTGAAGAGGGGTTTGCGGCGGCTATTCATAGCGGTGACCTCAGGGCAACAGGTTGCGTTCTTCGGCTTCGCGCCAGGGCGAAGCACGGCAGGGTTCGGATTGCTGAATGCGCACTCGCGGAGAAAACTTCGCGTCCCCCGACGCCACTGCCGCTGAGCTGAGAGTATTCAGCCCGGTTGCCCATCCCTCGGCAGCGCGTTCGCCCGTCAAGCGTCGATCCGGCTGGAGCGACACTAAACGCGCTTTCGCGATTCGATGAGAGGGATTTCCGCGACGGCGGTCGTCTGGCGCAGAGTTCTCACATCCATGCCACGGCTGCGCCACAGGCAGGGGCGCGACCGGGTCGGATGACGAGGCGCCGTCTCTCAGGATCGCCTTCGCCCGAAGCCCCAGGGCGGAATACTGGTCGGCGCGCAGGCCGCCGCCGCCGAGCGTTTCCGGCGAAAGGTGCGAGACCAGCGGCATGGCGCGAAGGGGTTTCATCGGGCGTTCTCGACTTGAGAGACACCTAATATTCCCATTCTTCTGTTAACAACCGCTTAGCGAGCCCGTGCAAATTTAGCTATTAGCGGGCCAAAACGATGCGATCTTGCCCGCCCTTTCCGGGGCCTGGGGCAGGCCGTCAGCGGTCACCCGGATCCTGGTCTTCGTAATAGAATTCCGGCAGCGGGTCGGCGCGCGGGTCGAGCGCGCCGGCGATGGCCGAGGTCGAGGGGACGGGCACGAATTTCGACTGCTCGTCCGCCGGCTTGGCGGCCCGACGGCTCATGCGCCAGCGGGTATAGAAGGCCAGCAGGACCGACATGGCGGCGATGAAGACGAACAGGCCGGACGGGCCGGTCAGTCCCATGACCGAGGAGCAGATCATCGGCCCGGCGGTCGCCCCCACCGCCCAGGCCAGCAGCATGCCGCTATTGGCGGCGACCATCTGGCTGCGGTCTATGTAGTCGAAGGCATGCGCCACGGCGGTCGGGTAGATGGTCGCCAGGAAGCCGCCCAGCAGCAGGTTGGCGACCGCGAGCAGGATGACCCCACCCTGCCCCACGCTGAAGACGCTCATCAGGATGGCGGCGGCGACGGCCGCCATCAACACCCCGAACAGCACAGTGCGGCGGTCGAACTTGTCGCTCAGGCGCCCGATCGGCCATTGCAGCAGGAACCCGCCGACGATGGGCGCTCCCATGAAGATCGAGTTCTCGAAGACCGACAAGCCGATCTCCGTGCCGTAGACCGCCCCCAGGCCGTAGAGGCTGCCGCTCATGATTCCGGCCCCGGCCGTACCCACGGTGCCGAGGGGCGAGGCCTTAAACAATTCGCCCAGGCTCATGGACCGGATATGACCAAGTTCCGGGCCCGAAACCCGCGTTAGGACTACAGGCACAAGAGACAGGGAGGTCAGGAGTGCCCCGAGGCAAAACAGCTGGATTCCGCCGGTGTCGTCCAGGTTGACGCCCAGCTGCCCCAGGCTGGAGGAGACATAGATTGTGATGGTGTAGAGCGACAGCACCTGGCCGCGCAGCTCGTTGGAGCTGCGCACGTTGAGCCAGCTCTCGATCACCGCATAGAGGCCGGCCATGCACAGCCCGACCACGCCGCGCATCAGCCCCCAGAGGACGACATCGAAGACCAGGGCATGGACCATGACCGCCGCCGTCAACAGCGCGGCGAAGGCGGCGAAGGCGCGGATATGGCCGACCCGCTGGATGATGCGCTGGGCATAGAGGCTGCCGAGGACGAAGCCGGCGTAGTAGGCCGACATGACGTAGCCGGCGACCTGCGGCCCCACCCCTTCGGCGCCCATGCGGATCGGCAGCAGGATGCCGATCAGGCCGACGCCCAGCGCCATCAGCCCGGCGCCAAGCAGCAGGGAAAATACGGAGCGGATCGCCTCGATCATCGCGGCGCCCCCGGCAGCGCGGCAGCGACCGGTCTGGAGGGCTTCGGGCCGGAACGGGTCGCCATGGTTGGTTGCGTCTCGCGCTTGGTCTAGGCTGGCCGGGGATTGCCCCTCGGGGGCCGCTGCAATCGGCGCGGTATGGCATGGGGCAAATCCCCCGCGCAACAGGTGTTTTGGTCATGGGGATATTCGAATTGCACCCACAACTGGCCGCCGACGGCCTGTTCCTGGCCGACTGGCCGCTCTGCCGGGTGCTGAGGATGAACGACCGCACCTATCCCTGGCTGATCCTGGTGCCGCGCCGCGCGAACATCCGCGAGATCATCGACCTCGTAGATGAGGATCAACAGATCCTGATGCAGGAGATCGCGCGGGCGAGCGCGGCGCTGAAGACGCTCCGCCGGCCGCGCAAGATCAACGTCGCAGCGCTCGGCAACATGGTGCCACAGCTCCACGTGCACGTGATCGGGCGTGACGAGAACGACGCCGCCTGGCCGAAGCCGGTTTGGGGCGTGATCCCGGCAAGTCCATTTCCGCCGCTGGAGGCGGAAATGGAAGTCGGAGCGTGGCGCGAGGTGCTGGCCTAGGACGTCCTCACTAAGCCTTGAGCGGCGGCGCGAGCACCAAGCCGTAACGGGTCATCACCGCGGCCATCCTGGCGGGATCTGGACCACCGGGAGCACCCGCGACTTCTGCAACGTCGCGGAAATACTGGGCGCCGATATCCGGCGTGAGGATGATCAGCGCGCGGGCCGAAGAGTCATGCGGATTGCTGAATGCGTGAACCGATCCGCGCGGCGTATACATCCGCTCGCCGGCCTTCAAATCGCGGATTTCGCCATCGACCGAATAGCGCAGAGTGCCCTCCAGAACATAGAGAATCTCTTCGTTATTGGAATGGCTGTGCGGCGGCGGGACGCGCGCGCCGGGCGGAACCAAAAGCTCGAACATTCCGGAGCCGGCACCGCTCACGGTGCCGTCAACAAGATATCGGATCTCGAGCTGCCCAATCTTCACGATCGGCTGTTCTTGCGGCTGCATTCGTCGCCTCCCCATCGACCCTGCAGACGATGATAGCGGAAGACCCGCTGGCACACACGATCTACTTTTGGCAGCGAGTCACGGCCCGTATTTACGCCCCCAGCTGTGCCCGACCAGCAGCGAGATCAGATGCGCCAGCATGACGAGGGCGATGGTGGCGGCGAGGAACTGCACACCGAGCCACGGCATCACGGGCAGCCAGCGGCGCTCGAAAGGGCGGCGCATCTGCCAGTTGGCGAAGCCGGCGATTGCCAGGGCGATGGCCAGGGAGATCGCGGTCGCGTAGAGGCCTGGCGCGGGCATGACTAGAGCGCGCCGACCACGCGGGCGACGACTTGCGCCGCGCTCGGCGCCACGGCGCGGAGGAATCTCGGGAAATCGAGATGGCTCTCGGCGCCGGCGAGATCGCTCAAGGAGCGGATCACCACGCAGGGAATGCCGAGCAGCTCGGCGGCCTGCGCGACGGCGGCGCCTTCCATCTCCACCGCGAGCGCGGCGTGATCGCGGCGCAGGCGTTCGCGCGCCGTTTCGCTGTTGATGAACTGGTCGCCGCTGACGATGGGGCCGAAGGCGATGCGCGGCCGCGCATTCGGCGGCGCGCCGAGATCGGCGGGCAGCGGCGCCAGCGCGATGTCCTTCACCGCGGCGGCGAGGCGCATGGTGAGTTCGGTCGGCAGATCGAAGGCGATGCGATTGCGCGATTCGCCGATCGGCGGCACGCCGGGGCGGAAATGGCGGATGCCCGTGTCGGTCAGGTGGCCGTAATCGTGCTGGATCAGCCGGTCGGCGATCACCACGTCGCCGATCGAGAGCGCCGGGTCGATGCCGCCGGCGACGCCGCAGACGACCAGCGCGCGGCATTGCAGCGTGCCGGCGATCATGGTGGCGATGGCGGCAGAGGCGACCTTGCCGACGCCGCTCTCGGCCAGCGCCACGGCCTGGCCGTCGAGCCGCCCGGTGGCGACGCGCAAATGGCCGACGGTGACGTGATGCACCGCCGTCAGGTGGTGCAGCAACTCGTCCCGCTCTTCCGCCAAGGGCGAGAGCAATCCGATGGGGCGGTCGGTCTGCAGGTTCATGCGGATGTGCGCCGAGGAATGCAACAGCGGCCCCGCCGATGCGACGGGGCCGCTGCCAAGCTACTCAATCCGGTCTGACGACTCAATCTTCGGCGTCGATGCTCGCGTTCCGGCCGCCATCCTTCGAGATCGCGTGGTCGAGCACGAAGACGACGCGGCCGTCGGGCAGCGTGCGCACGTCGAGGGCTTCGGCATCGCCGACCATCAGTTCGCCGCCGGTGCCGTCGATGACCAGCGGGCGGCCGTCCAGCGTGGTGACGGAGATGCGCCGCCCCGCCAGCTGATCCGGCGAGATGCGAGTCCGGGTCGCCGAGCCGGCGAGGAAGGCGCGGCGCTTGTCGGGACGGTCCAGCAGCGCGGCGAGATCCTCCGGCGGCAGAGACTCGAACGCCGCGTCCGACGGCACGAACAGGGTCTGCGCCGGCATCTCTGCCTCGCCCAGGCCGTCCAGCTCGGTCAGCCTGATCCAGGTCTGGATGCCGCCGGTGCCGAGCGTCGTATCGGCGACGCGCACAACCGGGATCTGGGCCTGCGGATCGATGATCAGCGCCTGGGACGTGCCGGCGGAAATGCCGGCGATGGCCGCGTAAAGGCACAGCGCGCTGACGCCCGCGCCTAATATTCGCAATGAAGTATACATGTTTCCCTCCAACTCAAGTCCGGGTGATATAGTTACCGTTATGTTGCAGGCCAAGACCGGATCTTCACGGAGCCGTGCGTTGTGTGATCGAAGTCACAGGCACTTTCCGGTAACCCGTGCCAAATCCGGTCCAGCGGTCGGCGCGTATACAAAGACCCTGGTGGGGATAGGTCTGAACCGATGCCTGATCGCCGGCGGAAGCCACCGATTGTCGTCTGGCTGCGGCGCGACCTGCGGCTGCACGACAACGCCGCGTTCGCGCCGAGTCACGGCAATGACCGCGCGGTAATCCCGCTCTTCATCGACGACGACGGACTCGATGGCCGGGCGCTCGGCGCGGCCTCGAAGTGGTGGCGCGGCCGTTCGCTCGCGGCGCTGGACCAGGCGCTGCGGCGCTGCGGGTCGCAGCTGGTGATTCGCCGCGGCGTCGCGCGCGAGATTCTGCCGGCGTTCCTGGCGGAGGCGGCCGCCTCGACCTTGTCCTTCAACCTGTCACGCCATCCGGCGCAGGCGGCGGAAGAGGCGGAGATCATCGCGGCGATGCGCGCACGCGGCATCGCCGTCGAGGCGCATGACGCGAACTACCTGCACGATCCCGCCCAGCTGCGGACCGCTGCCGGTGGCGCCTTCAAGGTATTCACGCCGTTCTGGAATCGCCTCGCCGCCTTGTATCGGCCACCGACCGAGCACCCGGCGCCGCGCATCCTGCCGGCGCCGGACAGCTGGCCCGCAGGGCTCGCGGTCGAGGAACTGCAGGTGACCGATCCCTGGACCCGCTCCATCGCCGACGCATGGCAGCCGGGCGAGGCCGCGGCGCTGCGGCGGCTGGAGCACTTCGCCGGCGAGAGGCTCGGCGGCTATGCCACGGCCCGCGATCTTCCCGATACCGACGGCACCTCGCGCCTGTCGCCGCACCTCGCCTGGGGCGAGATCAGCGTGCATGAGATCTGGCGCCGGCTGCACCGGCGGGCCGGGGCCAAGGCCCTGCCCTATCTGCGCGAGATCGGCTGGCGCGATTTCAACATGCACCTGCTGGCCGATTTTCCCGACCTGCCCTGGAAGCCCTGGCAGAAGAAGTTCGCCGGCTTCCCGGCCAAGGACAATGCGGCGTGGACGAGGGCCTGGCGGCGCGGCAGGACCGGCTACCCGATCGTCGACGCCGGGATGCGGCAGCTCTGGCGCACGGGCTGGATGCACAACCGCGTTCGGATGATCGCCGGCTCGTTCCTGGTGAAGGATCTGCTCGTGCCCTGGCAGCGCGGTGAGGAATGGTTCTGGGACACGCTGGTCGATGCCGATGCGGCGCAGAATGCCGGCAACTGGCAATGGGTCGCCGGCTGCGGCGCCGATGCCGCACCGTTCTTCCGCGTCTTCAATCCGATTCTGCAGGGCGAGAAATTCGATCCCAAGGGCGGCTATGTGCGCGAATGGGTGCCGGAACTGGCGAAGCTGCCCGACACACTCATCCATGCGCCGTGGAAGGCGAGCGCCGCGCAGCTGCGCGCCGCCGGAATCACGCTCGGCAAGACCTATCCCCAGCCGATGGTCGATCACGCCAAGGCGCGCCTCGCCGCGCTTGCCGCCTACCAGCGCCTGGGCAAGGACGGCGACGTCGCGCCGGCGGAACAGGCCGCCTTGTTTTAGATCAGGCCGAGAAGAAAAGGAGCGGCGCGGATCAGGGACGCGCCGCTCCTCCTCCTGGACGATGGCTACATCGCCCGCACGCTCAGCAGGAACTGGTCGACACGCTGGCCCAGCTCGCCGGCCTGGTCGGTCAGGGACCGCGATACCTCCAGCACATTGGTGGAGTTGCGCCCCGTCTCCTCGGCCGCCTGGGTGACGCCGTTGATGTTCTGCGAGACCTCGCGGGTGGCCGCCGATTGCTCCTCGACCGCGCCCGAGATCGAAGTGCTGATCTCGTTGATCTTGCCGATGATCTCGCCGATCTCGCGGATGGCGCTGGCCGTCGTCTGGCTGGCGCCCTGGATGCCGCGGATCTGCTCCTCGATCTCCTCGGTCGCCTTTGCGGTCTGGTTGGCGAGCGACTTGACCTCGGACGCGACCACCGCGAAGCCCTTGCCCGCCTCGCCCGCGCGCGCCGCCTCGATGGTGGCGTTGAGCGCCAGAAGATTGGTCTGGCCGGCGATGTCGGTGATCATCTGGGTCACGTTGCCGATCTTCTCGGCCGAGTTCACCAGGTCGCTCACCATCTTCTCGGAATTGCGCGCCTCATTGACCGCGACGCCGATGACCCGCGTCGCCTCGGTGAGCTGCCGGGCGATCTCGCTGACCGAGGCGGCGAGCTCGTCCGACGCTGCGGCGACGGTCGAGGATTGCTGGTTGGTCTGCTCGGCCGCGGCGGCCAGCGATTGCGCCGTCTGCTGCATCCCCTCGGCCTGGCTGGCGACGACCTGGACCAGCGACTTGACGCCGGTTTCGAAATCGCGCGCGAGGGTCAGGTTCTGCTCCTTGCGCTTGGTCAGGTCGGTGGCGAACTTCACCACTTTGCAGGGCCGGCCGTTCTGATCCAGGATCGGGTTGTAGCTGGCCTCGATCCAGATTTCCTTGCCGCCCTTGCCCAGGCGCTTGTACTGCGCCGCCTGGAACTCGCCGCGATTGAGCTTCGCCCAGAATTCCCTGTATTCGGCGCTGGCGGCGAAGGCCGGCTCGGCGAACATCGAATGGTGCTTGCCCCCGATCTCGTCCAGGCGATAGCCCATGACCGAGAGGAAGTTCTCGTTGGCGTTGACGATGGTGCCGTCCATTTTGAACTCGATGACCGCCTGCGAGCGGCTGATGGCGTCCACCCAGCCCTTGAGATCGGCCAGTTCGGCCATGCGGCCGGTAATGTCGGTGGCGAACTTCACCACCTTGTAGGGCTTGCCGTTCTTGCCCAGGATCGGGTTGTAGCTGGCCTCGATCCAGATCTCCTTGCCGCCCTTGCCGATACGCTTGTATTGCGCGGCCTGGAACTCGCCGCGGTTCAGCTTGGCCCAGAACTCGCGGTACTCGGCGCTCTCCTTATAGGCCGGCTCCACGAACATGCTGTGATGGCGGCCCTTAATCTCGTCGAGCGAATAGCCCAGCGCGCGCAGGAAATTCTCGTTGGCGGTGATGATGGTGCCGTCGAGTTTGAACTCGATCACCGCCTGCGAGCGATGGAGCGCCGCCATCACCGCCGCGACGTCGCCGCCTGATCCGAACATAGCCATGTACGATTCCCTCTGTAAAGTTGTGCCCATGGCAGCTGATAACGCCGGTGCCCGAGCGCGCATCTTTATCGGGCGGAATGCCTTTCCAAATTGTAAAACTGATGTAATCGAGTGCCAAAAAACGGCAGGAATACCCAAAATCAGAGAGACCTATACTTCCGCATAGCCGGTGATCCAGCGTCCAACACCGACGTATAAATTGATCCAGATCAAGAATAATAGCCAGGAGCCTAAGAGAAACGGGCCAACATCGACACGATATCTCTGCGAATATTGAACGGCGGCCGAGCTACACGCGTAGATTGTCGCACATCGTTCTGGTTCATTTAATTCTTAGCATTACTGTAAATTACTTATCACTGTGGGGATGGATTTTCCTGCCCGTATCGGCTGTGGCGGGCGCGACCGCCGTCAATTGTGCGAGGATACGCACGCACCCGTCTTACGCGTCGCCGCATCCGTCCGCACCTGCGCATGGGCCGCTCAGGGCGATAGCCGTTTCGGGCCGCTGACATGGGAATTGCCGCGCTCGTAGAAGCGCCGCAGGCGATGGGCCTGCCGGCTGATGCCGATGCGGCGGCTGGTGCGGATAGCGCCCACCGGCAAGTCGCCGACGGCAAGCCAGAGCGGCCCCTTGCGGCACAAATCGAACCCATCGAGCGTCCGGTCGATCGCCAGAGCGGCCGCGACGCGCCCGGGACCGCGCGCCAGGTCGGTCAGCCGGGTCGTGCCGCGGCGGTGCTGCATGAGGTCGATGCCCTCCAGCGGCTCGAGCGCGCGGATCAGGACCGCCGCGCCGGTGCCGGCCGGCTCCGAGCTCACATTGACGCAGAAATGGGCGCCATAAGTGAAGTAGACGTAGCTCCGCCCCGGCTCCAGGAACATGGCGCGCCGGGCCGGGGTCTCGCCCCTATACGCATGGCTGCTGGCATCGCCGACCGGATAGGCCTCGGTCTCGACGATGCGGCCGCTGGTCCGGCCCTCCGGCGTGTCGCGCACCAGAATCTTGCCGATCAGGAACCGCGCCATTGCCATGGTGTCGGCCGGCAATTCCGCGCGGCGCAGCAGGCGATAGCGGAGCACCGGCTTGGAACGTGACTGATCGATGGGACACCCGATGCGCGGTCAGTGTCCCATCCTGTTAGCGCGCGGAGTGGCTCCGGTCCAGCGGGCCGGTCAGACCGAATGCGCGGCGACCGTCTCGCTCAGCACGGCGGCACCGCTGCGCGCATTGGCGTTGGCGGCATGGCGGAGCTCCAGCACCGTGCGCCGGCTGTCCGAGGCCGGCTGGTACCAGACGGTGAATTCCTGCAGCGCTTCCAGATAGCCGTCGATCGCCTTGCCCTCGGGCAGCTCGACGGAATCGATGCCGCAGCGGACCATGTGGGCATAGGTGTCGCGCAGGATGGTGCCGATGCCGCGCAACTCGCCCTGGTAGCCCAGCTTGTCGCGCAGGATGCGGGCCTGGGAGAAGGCGCGGCCGTCGGTGAACTTGGGGAACTCGACCTCGATCACGCTGAGGCGGTGCACGTCGTCGCCGAGCGCCTGGGCCGGCTCGTCGTTCTTCAGCCGCACGCCGATGGGGGCGTTGCGGCCGCGCAAGGCGTCCGTCTCGGCCTGCCAGCGCTTCAGGCTGACGGTCACCGGGCCGTCGGCGGGAAGCGCCGCGTCGTCGCCGACGAAGCGCCAGTTATTCGGCTGCAGGGCGCCGTGCTGGAGCAGTGCCATAGAGGGCCTCCTTGAAGGGATCCACGCCGACGCGGCGGACGAAGTCGAGGAACCGCTCGCTCTTGTCGCTGCGCTGGCCGAGATAGGTTTCGATGATGGTGTCGATGGCCGGCACGATGTCGTCCTCGGAGAACGCCGCGCCGACGATCTTGCCGAGCGACGCGTCGTCCTTCGACGAGCCGCCGAGGGTGACCTGGTAGAATTCCTGGCCCTGCTTATCGACGCCGAGGATGCCGATATGGCCGACATGGTGGTGGCCGCAGGCATTGATGCAGCCGGAGATGTTGAGGCGCAATTCGCCGATCGCCTCCAGCTTGCGCGGGTCGCTGAAATGCCGCGACAGGCGCTGCGCCACCGGGATCGAGCGGGCATTGGCGAGGCTGCAGTAATCGAGACCCGGGCAGGCGATGATATCGCTGACGAAGCCGAGATTGGGCGTCGCCAGCTTCGCCGGCTTCAACCGCTGCCACAGGGCGAAGAGGTCGCGCTTGCGCACATTGGGGAAGACGATGTTCTGGTGGTGCGTCACCCGCACCTCGTTCAGCGAGTATGCGTCGGCGAGATCGGCCAGCAGGTCCATCTGGTCGGCCGAGGCATCGCCCGGCGCGCCGCCCTCGGGCTTCAACGAGACATTGGCGATGATGTAACCCGGCACTCGGTGGCGCACGGTATTGGTGCGGACCCAGCGGGCGAAATCAGGATGCTCCAGCCGCGCGGTCTCGAAGGCCGGGTCGTTGTCCTCCAGCTTGTCATAGGCCGGCGGCGCGAAATAGCGGTGGATGCGGTCGATCTCTTCCTGCGGCAGATAGAGCGGGCCGTCCTTGATCTTCTCCCACTCCTCCTCGACCTGCTGGGCGAATTTCTCGCCACCGGTCGCCTGGACCAGGATCTTGATCCGCGCCTTGTAGATGTTGTCGCGGCGGCCGAGCAGGTTGTAGACGCGCAGGATCGCCTCGAGATAGGAGAGCAGATGCCGCTTCGGCAGGAACTTGCGGATCGGCACGCCGATGATGGGCGTGCGGCCCAGGCCGCCGCCGACCCAGATCTCGAAGCCGGTCTCGCCCACCTCGTTCTTCACGATGCGCACGCCGATATCGTGGACGCGGATGGCGGCGCGGTCGTCCGGCGCGCCGGTCACAGCGATCTTGAACTTGCGCGGCAGGTAGTCGAATTCGGGGTGGAAGGTCGACCATTGCCGGATGATCTCGGCCCAGATGCGCGGATCCTCGATCTCGTCCGCGGCGACGCCGGCGAACTGGTCGGCGGTGACGTTGCGGATGCAATTGCCGCTGGTCTGGATGGCGTGCATCTCGACCTCGGCCAGATGCTCCAGGATGTCCGGCGCCTCGTTCAGCTGCGGCCAGTTGTACTGGATGTTCTGCCGGGTGGTGAAATGGCCGAAGCCGCGGTCGTAGCGCCGGGCGATGAAGGCGAGCTTGCGCATCTGCTTCGCCGAGAGCACGCCATAGGGGATGGCGACGCGCAGCATGTAGGCGTGGAGCTGCAGATAGAGGCCGTTCTTCAGCCGCAGCGGCCGGAACTGCTCCTCGGTCAGTTCGCCGGCAAGGCGGCGCGTGACCTGGCCGCGGAACTGGCGGACCCGTTCCTGGACGATGGTGGCGTCGAATTCGTCGTACCGGTACATAATGGTCCTATGCTGAAATCCGGCCGGTCCAGGAGCCGACGTCCGGCGCGAAACTCGGCTTGCGATCGGCGCGGATGCGCTCCTTCGCGCTCAGTGCCTTGATACCCTCGGCGGCCTCGGCAACCTCGAACAGATAGGGGCCGACGACGAGCCGCGCCTCGACATCCTTCTCACTCGCCTTCAGCGCGACCTCGGCATCATCCTTGGTGCGCCACAGGGCGCTGTCACCAAGGCGCTCGGACCAGTCGCCCTGCGCGGTCAGGTAGACGACGGCGCCGTCCACCAGCCGGTTCGCGGTCACCACTTGGATCTGCGTGCTCATGTCTCTGTTCCCTATTCCGCCGCGGCCAGCAGCTCGGCGCGGGTGCCTGGCTGGGCGCCGCGCGTCACCTCGCCGATCACCAGCAGGGCCGGTGTCGCGATGCCGTGATCGCGCACCAGCGCCGCGGCCTCCCGCAGATCGCCCTTGATGACGCGCTGGTCCCAGCGCGTGCCATTCTCGATGATGGCGATGGCGGTCGCCGGCGACAGGCCCGCCGCGACCAGCTTCTCCGCGATCACCCCCGCGGCGCCGAGGCCCATATAGACGACCAGCGTCTGGCGCGGCTTCGCCAGCGCCGCCCAATCCAGATCCGCAATACCATCCCTCGATTGCCCGCTGACGAAGGTGACGCTGGAGGCGTGGTCGCGATGGGTGAGCGGGAAGCCGGCATAGGCGGCGCAGCCGGTGGCCGCGGTGATGCCCGGCACCACGTCGACGCGGATGCCGGCCGCCACCAGCGCGTCCAGCTCCTCGCCGCCGCGGCCGAAGACGAAGGGATCGCCGCCCTTCAATCGCACCACATGACGGCCGGCCTTGGCCTCGGCGACCAGCAGCGCGTTGATCTCCGCCTGGGGCAGCGTGTGGTCGCCCTTGCTCTTGCCGACATAAACGCGCCGGGCATCGCGTCGCGCATAGTCGAGCACGCCGGCATCGACCAGCTTGTCGTAGACGATGACATCCGCCTCGCGCAGCGCCCGCGCGGCGCGCAGAGTCAGCAGTTCGGGATCGCCAGGACCGGCGCCGACCAGCGAGACGAGCCCGGCCTCGGCCCTCGGCTCACCCCTATTCACCGCGCGGATCAGATCGCGCGCGGCGCGGCGTTCGTCGCCCGCCAGCACCGCTTCGCCGATCGGCCCGGCGAAGACCTGGTTCCAGAAGCGACGCCGGGCGCCAGTCTCGGCGATGCGGGATTGCACGGCGGAGCGGAAGCGGCGGGCGAAGCGGGCCAGCCGGCCCAAAGCCGGCGGCAACACGCTTTCGATCGCCGCGCGCACGCGCTGCGCCAGGACCGGAGAAGCGCCGTCGGTGGAGATGGCGACCACGATCTCGTCGCGGTCGACGATCGCCGGCATGGTGAAATCGCTGAGCTCGGGCCGGTCGACGATGTTGACCAGCTTGCCTGCCGCCCGCGCCGCCAAAGACAGCGCGCGGTCGGCTTCGTCTTCGCCCTCGGCGCCGACGATCAGGTCGGCCTGGCGCAGGTCATCGGCGGTGACAGGCCCGCGCAAGCAGGCGACGGCGAGCGACCGGCTGGCCTCGAACAATTCCGGGCTGGGAGCGCGCGCGAACAGGCGCACCTGCGCCCCCGACGCCGCCAGCAGGCGCAGCTTCGCCGCGGCGGCGGCGCCGGACCCGGCGAGGAGCACCGGCCGGCCCTGAAGCTTGAGGAACAGCGGAAAGCCGCGCATAGATTCCACACCCAGAAACGCTGAAAAGCCGAAAGCACCGGCCTTTCCCGAGTAGGTAGGTCAGCGATTTACACAAGTCAATTGAATTCCACAGTTGTATATGGTGAATGCAGCTCACAGGTACCCGCACGGTCGCGAAGCGCGTTCCCGCTCCCGATATTTTTTCACGTAGAATCAGTTCGTTTTATGGTTAACATCGCACGCTACCGCAGGATCGCGCATTCACCTATATTTGGTGTGATTTTAGACTGGCTCTACCGAAGCCCAGCGGCTGGCCCCTCTCGCGGCGCCGGGAGCCGCCGCCTATACTGCTACGGCAACCAGCGAGTCAGGCCGATGAGCACCGCAGCCCACCACGCCCACGACCACCAGCATTGCATCGATGACGCCTTGGCACGGGCCGACCATGTCTGCGCCGAGCGCGGGGCGAAGATGACGCCCCTGCGCCGCCGGGTGCTGGAACTGGTGTGGAACAGCCACGCGCCGATCGGCGCCTACGCGATCATGGATCTGCTGCGGGCGGAGGACGACCGCGCGGCCGCCCCGCCGACGGTCTATCGCGCGCTGGATTTCCTGCTCGACCAGGGGCTGGTGCACAAGATCGAGAGCCTGAACGCCTTCGTCGGCTGCGACCGGCCGGAGGAGCGGCACGTCTCGCAATTCCTGATCTGCGGCCAGTGCAAGGCGGCGGTGGAACTCAACGACCCCGCCATCCTGCGCGCAGTGGAAGCCAGCGCTACGCGTGCCGGGTTCTCCGTTGCCCGCGTGACGCTCGAGGCGCAGGGCATCTGCGACGCCTGCGCAAAGAAGGCGGCTTAACCCATGAACTGCCCGCCATTCACCTCGATCACCTGGCCGGTGACGTAGCCCGACATCGCCTCCGAGGCGAGGTAGAGCGCGGTGCCGGCGCAATCCTCGGCGGTGCCGAGGCGCGCCAGCGGGATGCCCTTGCGCGTCGCCTCCAGCTTTTCCGGCGTCGAGTGGCGCTGGTGGAAGGCGGTGTCGATGGTGCCGGGCGACAGCGCGTTGACCCGGATCCTGTCGGGCGCCAGTTCGCGGGCGAGCGAGCGCGAGAAGGTCGAGACGAAGGCCTTGGCGCTGCTGTAGACGCTGGAGCCGGGCGAGCCGCCGGTGCGCGCCGAGATCGAGCTGACATTGATGATCGAGCCGCCCCCGCTCCTGCGCATCGCCGCGGCCGCCGCCTGGGTCGCATGCATCAGCGACCGGACGTTGAGGTCGAGCACCCGGTCGTAGAAGGCGTCATCCAGCTCCGCCAGGAGCTTGCGCGCCACCAGCCCGCCGGCATTGTTGACCAGCACGTCGAGGCGGCCGAATTGCGCGACGGTCTCGGCGACCAGCGCCTCGGCGGCGCCCGGTTGCGTGATGTCGCGCGCCAGCAGCAGCGCTTCTCCGCCCGCCGCCTGGATCGCCGCGGCGACCTCCCGCGCCTCCGTCTCGCCGGTCAGATAGTGCACCGCCACTTTCATCCGCACGGCGCCGAAGGCGCGCGAGATCGCGCCGCCGATCCCGGTCGCGCCCCCTGTCACCAGGGCCACGCGCCCGGCCAGATCTTCCAGCATCCGCCTCTCCGTATTCCGGTCTCCCGGGATACGGTGTTAGCACCTGCGCCGGAAAATCAGAAGGCGCTACCCGGCCATCTGCCGCTCCGCCCGGCGCGGCACCAGCTTGCGATAGAGGTGCCAGGTTGCATGGCACAGCAGCGGCATCGTCACCACCAGGCCGATGAAGAGCGGGATGGCGCCGAGCACCAGGCCGGCGACCACAATCAGGCCCCAGGCCGCCATCGGCAGCGGATTGGCTGCCACCGCGCGGATCGAGGTCCAGATGGCCGTGCCCAATCCGACGTCGCGGTCGAGCAGCAGCGGGAAGGAGACCACGCCGATCATCAGCGCCAATGCCGCGAACAGGAAGCCGATCGCGCAGCCGAGACCGATCAGCCACCAGCCGGCCGGCGTCTGCAGCACCTGCTGCACGAAGAAACCCACGGTCTGGATCGGCTGCACCCCGTGCAGCGCGACATAGATGCCATAGGCCGTCGCCAGCCACAGCAGATAGAGCGCGACCAGGATGACGCCTAGCATGGCGATGGCGCCGAAATTCCGCGACCGCACGACGCCGGCGGCATAGCTCCAGGTCGGGTGATCCTCCCTTCGGCGCAAGGCGTCGATCTCGCGCCGCCGGCTCATCTCGTAGAGCACCACGCCGACGAACGGCCCCACGATGGCGGTGCCGGAGACGATCGGGAACAAGAACGGCAGCAGCTGGTAGTTGAAGGCGACCGCGGCGATGAGCAGGCTCACCAACGGATAGATGCCGATCAGGAAAAAGACGTCCGTGCGATAGGCGGCGAGATCGCGGTATCCCAGCACGAGGGCATCCCCCAGGTCGGCGAGGGCGATGCGCTGCACCGCGAGCGGCGCGGTGAACATGTGCGTCGAGGTCCGGTGCATCGACTTGCCCGCGCGTTCGACGCCATGAGCGAGGCCGGCGACCTCGTCCGACATGTATTCGATGGGATTGCGGATCGTATGCGGCATGACTGATCCTCCGAACATGCAGGTTCGCGAGGTCGTCAGCGCGGACTGGCCGCTTCTTCGATGGGCGCTGGCAGGGCCACTGCCCCACCGGCATGCGCCCAAGTCGGACAACGGTCACGACCCACGCCGCGACCTGTCGGATGGGCGGAGTATATGCCACGCGCGGGCGGGCGTCTGCCCCGAACTTGAGATGCTCGGAACGCCCCGCATCTCCACACGTCACCCCGGCCTTGAGCCGGGGTCCATGCTGCCGCTGCCCGTGCGGTGGGACGATGGATCCCGGCTCAAGGCCGGGATGACGAACGAGACTGAAATTCCAGATTGTGCGGCACTATTGGCGCAGCGCCTGGCCGACGAACCTCTCGAAATGACTCAGATCCGGCGTCCTGGCGCCGACGATCTTGCCCTCGTCGTCCCAGCGGCGGAGCTTGATGGCGTCGGCGGCGAAGCGCTCGGCTTCGTATTTGCGGGTCTCTTCCGGCGACATCAGCCCGCCCTGCAGCTTGAGGCTCTGGATCGAGGCCGGCGATAACAGCTCGTAATAGCCCTTCTCCACCGTCGCCAGATAGCGCTTGGCGGCGACGTGCAGGCGCACCGGCTCGGTCACGTCAGGGCCGAAATGCTGCGACAGCCAGGCGGAGCCGAGGCTCTCATGCTCGGTGTCGATGCCCTTATCGGCGATGTCCTGCGGCAGATCGTGCAGCAGATGGCCGATATCGTGCAGCAGCGTGGCGGTGATCAGTGCCGGCGAAGCGCCGTCGCGCTCGGCGCAGGCGCCGCATTGCAGCGCGTGCTCGAGCTGCGAGACGCCTTCGCCGTAATTGTCGGCGCCGCGCCTGGAGAAGGCGGCGCGGATGGCGTCGAGCGCACTCATGCTGCGGCTCCGTTCAGCTTGCGTTGCAGCACGCGCAGGCGGCTCTCCATCCCGTCCTTGTCCACGTAGCAGCCCTGCAGGCGCCGGCGGCCCTTGTTGGGGTCGAAGGCGGTGCGGCCGTGCAAGGCGCGCTCGTTCTGCATCACCACCAGATCGCCGGGGCCGAGGCGGAATATCAGCTCGCGCTCGGGCCGCTTCAGGATCGCGGCGAAGGCGCGATAGGCCTCGTACCACGGCTCGACCAGCTCTTCGGCCACGTCGATGCCGGAGAAGGAGCGGTTGTTGAAATGCACCGCCGTGATGCGGCCCTCATCGTCGACGGAGATCAGCGGCGTGCGGGTACTGAGATCGGCGTCCTTGTCGGCGAAGCGGAAGCTGGCCGGCACGCGGGTGAGCAGATCGAAGTGCTCCGGTGCCTCCCGGCGCAGCTGCTCGGCAGCGGCGAAGCCGTCCACCAGCAGGGTGTCGCCGCCCGGCGCCTCGGATTCCAGGCAATGCAGCAGCTGCACGCCCGGCGTCGGGTCGCGATAGGGATTGTCGCTGTGGACGCCGAGGCCGAGGGCGGTGTTGGCGAGGTTGTTCGGGTCGGGCACCGAAATGACGTCGAACAGCTTGCCGTAATTGGTGGTGCGCACGTAGCCGAGGTGATCGCCGACCGCGGCCACCTGTCCCGGCTCGACCGGCACGTTGCGCAGCAGGCCGAAGCCATAGGCGTGATAGGCCTCGAGCCAGCGCAGCTCCGCCGCGGGATCGCGCGCGATGGTCGGCCAGTCGCCCTCGGGCAGCTTGTTGCCGATCTCCTTGCCCCACAGGCGCGGCTGGCGCGCCCTTGCGGTGCGCGCTTCTTCCGAAAGATCGTGGCCGGCGAGCCAGGCGACGTCGAACTCGGAGGCATGGCCGTCGCGCCAGTCGAGGCGGATCGCGCCGTCGCCCTGGGTGACGGACGCGATCTCCGGGTGCTCCGGCAGATCGCCGATCTCGAACAGGCGCTGGCCGCTCGGATGCCGGCACGCGGCGCAGCGGCACTGGTCGCGCAGCCAAATGGCGGGCCAGCGCGAGCGGCCGCCATCGGCCCAATGGATGGTCAGCGATGCCTCCTGCGAGGCGATCCGGTCGATCCGGCGCATGGTCAGCGGCTCCAGCTTACAGACTCCAGGGCAGCGAGAAGGTCTTGACGTTGGTGAAGGCCTTCATCGCCTCGATGACGCCTTCCTTGTAGCCCAGGCCGCTATCCTTGATGCCGCCGAAGGGCGACATCTCGATGCGATAGCCCGGCACCTCGCGCACATTCACCGTGCCGACCACCAGCTCCTTGATGAAGCGCTGGATATAATCGAAGCGGTTGGTGCAGATGCCGGACGACAGGCCATAGACAGTCGAGTTGGAAATCCGGATGGCGTCGTCGATGTTCTTGGCCCGGATGATGGGCGAGACCGGGCCGAAAGTCTCCCATTTCACCAGCTTGCAGTCATAGGGAACGTGGTCGACGACGGTCGGATAGTAGAGCGCGCCCTCGCGCCTGTTGCCGTGCAGCAGCTTGGCCCCGGCCTTGACCGCGTCGTTGGTCATGTCCTCGCAATAGCGCGCGGCTTCCTCGTCGATCACCGTGCCCATGTCGACATTGGGGTCCATCGGGTCGCCGACCTTGAGCTTCTTCGTCTTCTCCACCAGCAGTTCGGCGAAGCGGTCGGCCACCGCCTCATGCACGATCATGCGCTTGACCGCGGTGCAGCGCTGGCCGCTGTTCTTGTAGGAGCCGTAGACGGCGAGGTTGGTCGCCTCCTCCAGGTCGGCGTCCTCCATGACGATCAGCGGGTCGTTGCCGCCGAGTTCGAGCACCGCGCGGCGATAGCCCATGTGCTCGGCGATGTATTTGCCGATCTTGACCCCGCCGGTGAATGTGATGAGATCCACATCCGGGTGGGTCAGCATGGCATCGGCGATCTCGCGCGGATCGCCGGTCACCACCTGGAACATCTCCTTGGGCAGGCCCGCCTCGTAGAGCACGTCGGCCAGCAGCAGTGCGGTCAGCGGCGTCTTCTCCGACGGCTTCAGCACCATGCGGTTGTTGGTGGCGACCGAGGGCGCGATCTTGTGCGCCACCTGGTTCAGCGGGTGGTTGAACGGCGTGATCGCGGTGATGACGCCCTGCAGCGGCTCGCGCTGGGTGAAGATCTTGCGCTTCTTGCCGTGCGGAGTGATGTCGCAGGAGAAGATCTCGCCGTCGTCCTTGATCACCGCGGTCGAGGACAGGTGGAACACGTCATAGGCGCGGCCGACCTCGTAGATGGTGTCCTTGAGGCACAGGCCCGATTCCGCGGTGATCAGCTCGGCGATTTCCTGCTTGCGCGCGACCAGGAGGTCGGCGGTCTTGCGCAGGATCTCGCCGCGCGCAGCACGCGACAGCTCGGGCTTGTAGGCCTTGGCAACCTTGTAGGCGGCCTCGATGTCGGCGACGCTCGCCTTCGGCACGCTGCCGCAGATCGCGTTGGTGTAGGGATTGTAGACATCGATCTGGCGGTCGCTGGTGCCCGGACCGCTGGCGACGCGCATATGCTCCTTGCGAGCGACGATACCCATCTTTCTGTCCTTAAACGGCCTTGTCGAGCGCGGCGGCGCTCGGCAAAGCGTAGTTGAGCGCCAGGTCGAAGGCGCTGAAGTTGCGCAGGCGGTAGCCGTTGGGTAACGCCTTCAGCTTGCGGTTGACGATCACCGGCACCTTCTGCTCGGTCATGCCGCCATGAGAGCGCAAAGGCACGGTGAGGCCGGAGAGGTCGTGCTTCCGTGCCGCGCTGCCGATGGCGGTGTTGCGCTCGGACACCACGACCACATCGCCCATGCGATCCTCGGGCAATTCGAACTTCTTGCAGCCGGTGGCGCGGTCCACGGCCAGCTCGATGCCCGGAATGGCCGCGATCCTGGCAATGGTTGCCGCCTGGTCGATGCCATCCGGCAGATAGACGGTGGCGAAGGAGCCGAGCGCGCCGTGATGCACGACATAGGGATCAGTGATCGGCAGGATGACCCGCGCCTTTTCGGCGCCCAGCCAGCCGTCGAGCACGTCCTGCAGATAGATGACGTTCGGCGTGCCGTCTTCCTTGTGCTTGTCGTTCATGCCGTGATCGGCGGTCAGCACGATGGTGGCGCCCATGGCATCCAGCTGCGACAGGTAGCCGTCCATCATCTGGTAGAAATCGTTGGCCGGCTTGGAGCCCGGCGCAGCCTTGTGCTGCACGTAATCGGTGGTGGACAAGTACATGATGTCCGGCCGCCGGTCCTTCAGCAGCTTGACCCCGGCGGCGAAGACGAACTCGCTCAGATCCGCGCTGTAGACCGAGGGCAGCGGCCGACCGACATAGGCGAGCGCGTTGTCGATGCCGTGCTCGGCGATCGTCGTCCCGTCCGCCTTCTCGGCCGAGAAGCAGATGCCGGTCATGCCCTTGCCCAGCAGCTTGCGCAGCTTATCCTTGGCGGTGACAACGGCGAGCTTGGCGCCGGCCTTGGAGAAGGCGGCCAGGATGGTCTCGGCGCGCAGGAACTTGGGATCGTTCATCATCACCTCCTGCCCGCTCTCGCGGTCATAGAGGTAGTTGCCGCAGATGCCATGCACGGAGGGCGGCGCGCCGGTGACGATGGAGAGGTTGTTGGGGTTGGTGAAACTCGGCACCACGCAATCGCCGATCAGGTCGGCACCGCTTTTCACCGCACGGGCGAGCCAGGGCATCATGCCGGCCTTCATCGCCTCGGTCAGGTAATCCGGCTCGCAGCCATCGACGCAGACGACGACGATCGGCTCGTGCGGCCAGGCATAGGTCTTGTTGTTGACGGTGATGCTCTTGCTCATGTCCTACTCCGCGCTCGCAGCTTGCCGGCAGGGCGAGCCGGAGGCGACGCCCAGTTCCGCCAGCGCCGCCTTCACCGCGGCCAGCGCGCCTTTCATATGGGTCTCGTTCAACCGGCCGATGCAGCCGATACGGAAGGAATCCGCCACCGTCAGCTTGCCCGGATAGATGACGTAGCCGCGATCCTTCAGCTTGTCGTAGAAGGCCTGGAAATTGAAGCGCGGATCGGCCGGCATGTGGAAGGTGACGATGATCGGCGCCTGGATCTGATCGGGCAGCAGGGTCTCGAAACCCATGCCGCGCATGCCGTCCACCAGCACCTTGCAGTTGTTGCGGTAGCGGGCACCGCGTCCGGCGACGCCGCCCTCCTCCGCGTGCTCGGTCATCGCCTGGTCGAAGGCGACGATGCAATGGATCGGCGGCGTGAAGCGGTATTGGCCGGTCTTCTCCAGCGCCTGCCACTGGTCGTAGAGGTCGAGCGCCAGGGAGGGCGAGTTGCCCTCGCAGGCCTTCAGCGCGTCGATCCGCGCCAGCACGAAGCCGAGGCCAGGCACGCCCTCGATGCACTTGTTGGAGGACGCCGCGACCGCGTCATAGGTGATGTCCTTGCTGCCGACCGGGATCGCGCCGAAAGCGCTCATGGAATCGATCAGCAGCTTGCGCCCCGCGGCGGCGACCACGCGGCTCACTTCGGCGATCGGGTTCAAAATGCCGGAGGTCGTCTCGCAATGGATGACCGCCACATGGGTGATGGCGGCATCCTCGGCCAGCGCCTTGGCGACCTTGGCTGGATCGACCGCCTGGTCCTCCGGCCATTCCAGCACCACGCAGGCGCGCTTGTGATAGCCGGCGATCTTCTGGATGCGCTTGCCATAGGCGCCGTTGATGAGGACCAGCAGCTTGCCCGCGGGCGGCACGAAGGCGCCGATCATGGCCTCGACCGCGAAGGTGCCGGAGCCCTGCATCGGCACGCAGGTGAAGGCGCCCTGACCGTCGATCATCTCGACCAGGCGCGTCCGCATCCGGCTGTTGATGGCGATGAAATTCTGGTCGCGCGAACCCCAGTCATGGAGCATCGATTCCTTGACGCTCATCGAGGTGGTGAGCGGTCCAGGGGTCAAAAGCCAGGGATCGTGAGAAAATCTAGGATCTTGAGACATTTAGCTGCCTTCGCTGGCGGATCGGGGGCGGCCGCCGGGCTGCTCCCCCGAGGCCGATTGCGGCAGGATGCGCCCGCCGCTACTATAAGGCAAATCGCAGTTAGTTATACGCCGCATAGATGACATCTATAAGTCACAGCCAGCTTCGCGCCTTTCACGCGGTGGCAACCGAAGGCAGCTTCACCAAGGCCGCCCAGTTGCTCAACGTCACCCAGCCGACGCTCTCCGGCCAGGTCCGGGCGCTCGAGGAGCGCTTCGGCGTCCGCCTGTTCGATCGCCGGCGGCGACGCATCGAGGTCACCGATATCGGCCGCAACCTGCTCGACATCACCTTCCGCATGTTCTCGCTCGAGCTGGAGGCTGTCCAGGTCCTCGGCGCCGCCCATGCGCTGAAACGCGGCCACCTCCGCATCGGCGCCGACGCGCCCTATCACTCGGTTCCGTTCCTCTCCGCCTTTCACCGCCGCTATCCCGATCTGCGCCTCAGCATGACCATGGGCAACACCAAGTCGCTGCTCGACGACCTGCTGGACCAGCGCTGCGACGTCGCCATCGCAGCCAATGTCGTGACCGACGCTCGCATCTTCGCCATCCCCTTTCACCAGGACCACTTCATCGCCTTCGTCGACCGCGCCCATCCCTGGGCGCGGCGGCGCGGCGTGAAGCTGACGGAGCTCTCGAGCCAGCGCCTGCTGCTGCGCGAGCCCAGTTCCAACACGCGCCAGACCTTCGACGCCGCGATGGCCAAGGCCGGGGTGAATGTCGGCGAGATCCTGGAGATCGGCAGCCGCGAGGCGATCAAGGAAGCGGTGGCGGCGGGTCTCGGCGTCGGCATCATCGCGGAATCCGAACTGGGCGACGATCTGCGGCTGAAGGCCCTGCCCTTCGAAGGCAAGCCGATCACCTCGACCGAGTTCGTCGCCTGCCTGCAGGAGCGCAAGACCTCGCCGCTGGTGAAAGCGTTCCTCGACGTGGTGCGGGACAATGCCGATTTGAAGTTGGCGCGATGAAGCGGCTCCTGCTGTCCATGCCACTCCTGCTCGCTGCGTCTGCCGCGGCGGCGCAGGAACCGGTCTGGCAGCGCGGCCGCGACGGCCGGTTCGAAGCGGCGATCGCCGAGATCGCCGCCGGCTCCACGCTCGGCTTCTGGTGCTCCGCCTACCAGGTGCCGAACACGGCGATCATCGGGCTGCGCAACATCCTGCTCGCCACGCATCTGAGCGACGGCGAATACATGGACATGCGCTTCGTGATCGACGGGCGCCGCTTCGACCTGCGCGGCATCGCCAAGGATGGCGAGCTGATGGTGTCTCCGGCGGACGCGAACATGGAGCTGCGGGTGCGCGAAGTGCTCGACGCGCTGATCGCGGCCAAGCAGGCGCAGATCGCCGTGCCGGCCAAGGGCTGGAAGTCGCCTTTGCCGCTCGCCGGCGCGGTGGAGGCGCTCGACGGCGTCTTCGATGCCTGCCTCTAGCTACCGCAAGTGTCCGAACTGCGCCGGGCTCGCGCGGGATTGCGACAGGAACACTGCACAATAAGGTTCGCATGGCCTTGACTCGAAACAAAACTGTCACAATCCTGCAATCGTCCGTATGCTCAATCGGCGCGCCGCGATCCGCCACGCGATTCGGAGCGGGCGTGGCCGGGCGGCGAAGCTGAGTTGAGTGGGGGATTTCAAGCATCGGGACATATGACCCGACTTCCTGAAACAGGCTGCGTCTTACGCCGCAATTACGGCAATTCGAAATCGATCCGCTTTCCGCTCGCGCTGCGTTTGGCAATTGGCGGGCAGCAGCGGACGGGATCACAACAGGAGAGCTAAGATGACTAGCGCATGGAAACTGGCATCCTCATCGTTGGTGCTGGCATTTGCACTGACGGTCGCCGGTTGCGGCGAAGAGAAGAAAGAAGAGCAGGCGGCCGAGACGACGGCTCCGGCCCCCGCCGCGCAGGAACAGGCCGCCCCCGCCCCCGCCGCCACCCAGGATGCCGCGACCGCGCCGGCGGCCGATCCGATGCAGGCCCTCATCGACGCCGCCAAGGCGGAAGGCCAGCTGACCACCATCGCGCTGCCGCACGACTGGTGCAATTACGGCGAGATGATCGAAGGCTTCAAGGCCAAGTACGGCCTGACGGTCAACGAGCTCAATCCCGATGCCGGTTCCGGCGACGAGATCGAGGCGATCAAGGCCAACAAGGGCAATACCGGTCCGCAGGCGCCGGACGTGATCGACGTCGGCCTCTCCTTCGGCCCCTCCTCCAAAGCCGAGGGCCTGATCCAGCCGTACAAGGTGGCGACCTGGGACAGCATCCCGGACAGCGCCAAGGACGCCGAGGGCTATTGGTACGGCGACTATTACGGCGTGCTCGCCTTCCAGATCAATTCCGACGTGGTGAAGACCGCGCCGCAGGATTGGGCCGATCTGCTGAAGCCGGAATACGCCAACTCCGTTGCGCTCGCCGGCGACCCGCGCGCGTCGAACCAGGCGATCCAGGGCGTCTACGCGGCCGGCCTGTCCGCCGCCGGCGGTGACGCCGCGAAGGCCGCCGATGCGGGCCTGAAGTACTTCGCCGATCTCAACAAGGCCGGCAACTTCGTGCCGGTGATCGGCAAGTCCGCCTCGCTGGCGCAGGGCGCGACGCCGATCATCATCCGCTGGGACTACAATGCGCTCGCCGATCGCGACACGCTGAACGGCAACCCGAAGGTCGACGTGGTGGTGCCGAAGACCGGCGTCGTCGCCGGCGTCTACGTCCAGGCGATCAGCGCCTATGCCCCGCATCCGAACGCGGCCAAGCTGTGGATGGAGTATCTCTATTCCGACGAAGGCCAGCTCACCTGGCTCAAGGGCTATTGCCATCCGATCCGCTTCAACGACCTGGTGAAGAACGGCAAGGTCCCGCAAGAGATGCTGGACAAGCTGCCGCCGGCCGCGGCCTACGAGACGGCCGTGTTCCCGACGGTCGAGGAGCAGAACGCCGCCAAGGAAGTGATTACCAAGCAGTGGGACACGGTGGTCGGCGCCAACGTCCAGTAGGCTGAGGTTCCGGCGCTCCGGCGCCGGTGCATGATCCCCCGCCTGCGCCGCGCGCGCAGGCGGGGGTCGTTTATCAGACAGACATCGGTACCCGCGCCGCATGGCCCAGGACATCCAGACCTCGCCCAAACCAGCCGGCATTTCACTCGAGACGAGCCAGAAGAGCTGGGCCTGGATCGGCGTCTCGCCGTTCTTCATCTTCGCGCTGCTGTTCCTGATCCTGCCGACGCTCGACCTGATGATCGGCGCGTTCCAGGACGCGCAGGGCGGTTTCACCCTGCAGAACCTCGCCAATCTCAACACGCCCTCGATCAAGAGTGCCTATTGGATCAGCCTCAAGGTGAGCGTCGCCTCGGCGCTGACCGGCGCGCTGTTTGGGTTCCTGCTCGCCTATGCCGTGGTGCTGGGTGGATTGCCGCAATGGCTGCGCCCGACCTTGATGACTTTCTCCGGTGTCGCCTCCAATTTCGCCGGCCTGCCGCTGGCCTTCGCCTTCATCGCCACGCTGGGGCGGGTCGGCCTGGTGACGGTGCTGCTGCGCGAGTTCGCCGGATTCGATCTCTACCGCACCGGCTTCAACCTGCTCAGCTTCTGGGGCCTCACCCTCACTTACCTCTACTTCCAGATCCCGCTGATGATCCTCATCATCACCCCGGCGCTGGACGGGCTGAAGCGCGAGTGGCGCGAGGCCTCTGAGATCCTGGGCGCCAGCCGCCTGCAATACTGGCGCCACGTGGCGCTGCCGATCCTGTGGCCCAGCATTCTCGGCACCACCTTGCTGCTGTTCGCCAACGCCTTTGGCGCCGTCGCCACCGCCTATGCGCTGACCGGCTCGTCGCTCAACATCGTCACCATCCTGCTCTATGCGCAGATCCGCGGCGACGTGCTGCACGACCAGAACCTGGGCTACGCGCTGGCGCTCGGCATGATCCTCATCACCGGCGTTTCCAACGGCGCCTATATCTGGCTGCGCTCGCGCAGCGAAAGGTGGCTGCGATGAACCAGGCCCGCATCGGCGCCTGGATCGCCACGATCCTGGGCGCGCTCTACTTCGTCGTGCCGCTGATCGGCACCTTCGAGTTCTCGCTGCGCATGCGCCGCGGCGAATACTCCTTCGACGCCTATCGCGTGGTGTTCGGCGATCCGCAGTTCCAGGCGACCTTCGCCTATTCGACCCTGCAGGCGCTGGCCACCATCGTCGTCGGCGTGCTGCTGGTGGTGCCGACGGCTTATTGGATCCAGCTGCGCCTGCCGAAACTGCGCCCGGTGGTCGAGTTCATCACGCTGATGCCACTCGTCATTCCAGCGATCGTCATCGTCTTCGGCTATATCCGGCTCTACAACAGCTCCTCGATTCTGCCGATGACAGCGAGCGCCCGGGCGACCGATCTGCTGCTGACCTTCAGCTACGTGACCTTGGCCCTGCCCTACATGTACCGCGCCGTCGATACCGGCCTGCGGGCGATCGACGTGCGCACGCTGACCGAGGCGGCCGAGAACCTCGGCGCCGGCTGGCCGACCATCCTGTTCAAGGTGATCCTGCCGAATGTGCGCTCGGCGATCCTCTCTGGCGCCTTCCTGACCTTCGCGGTGGTGATCGGCGAGTTCACCATGGCCAGCCTGCTGAACCGGCCGGCCTTCGGCCCGTATCTGCAGAATATCGGGGCCAACCGCGCCTATGAACCGTCGGCCCTGGCGATCATCGCCTTCGTGGTGACCTGGGCCTGCATGGGTCTGATCAACGTGTTCGGCCGCGGCAAGCAGATCAAGGCAGCGCCTTGAGCCGGCGGATTGGGGAACGAGAATGGCATTCCTGGCACTGAGCGACATCCGCAAGAACTACGGTCCGCAGACCGTGGTGCACAAGTTCGACCTCGCGGTCGAGCGCGGCGAGTTCATCTCCTTCCTCGGCCCGTCGGGCTGCGGCAAGACCACGACTTTGCGCATGGTCGCCGGCTTCGAGGTGCCGACGGCGGGCTCGATCAAGATCGACGGCAAGGAGATCACCCGGCTGCATCCGAACAAGCGCAATGTCGGCATGGTGTTCCAGTCCTACGCCCTCTTCCCCAACATGACGGTGGCGGAGAACGTCGCCTTCGGCTTGAAGATCGCCAAGAAATCCGCGGCGGAGGTCAAGTCGCGGGTCGAGGAAATGCTGAACATCGTCAAGCTGCCGCATCTGGCCGGCCGCTATCCCTATCAGCTTTCCGGCGGCCAGCAGCAGCGCGTGGCGCTGGCCCGCGCCATCGCCATCAAGCCGCAGGTGCTGCTGCTCGACGAGCCGCTCTCCGCGCTCGATGCCAAGATCCGCGTCTCGCTGCGCGAAGAGATCCGCTCGCTGCAGCGCTCGCTCGGCATCACCACCATCTACGTGACGCACGACCAGGAAGAAGCCCTGTCGATGTCCGACCGCATCGTGGTGATGAGCGAAGGCCGCGCCGAGCAGATCGGCACGCCCTTCGAGATCTACAACAATCCCACGACGCGTTTCGTCGCCTCTTTCGTCGGCACCCTCAACGTGCTGAAGGGCCAGGCGCTCGACCCGGCAAGCGGCCTGATGCGGGTCGACGGGCAGGAGATCGTCTCGGCCAAGCCGCTGCCCGCGGCCGCCGGTGCCGAATGCTCCGTCGCTCTGCGCCCCGAGGTGGCGACGATCGGCCATCCGAGCATTGCCGTCGCCGACGGCAAGAACCGCATGATCGGCACCATCGAGGAGGTGAGCTTCCTCGGCTCCGTGGTCCGCATCCGCGTGCGCTTCCAGGAGAACGCGATCAAGCTCGACGTCTTCAACAACCCGAATGCCGCCCCGCCGGAGCGCGGCGCCGAGGTTGCGGTGAGCTTCGCCCGCGAGGACGTGCTGGTGCTGGAGGGCGGGCACGCCTGAACAACTGCGGCTGTCGGCGTTGGCAGAATACCATCAATAGCTGCAGGACGCACGACGACTGCCACCGTAGCCGCTCTGCGTGGGCGTTTTGGCGGCCCACGCTTTGCAAGCAAACTTCAGTAAAGCGACACCAATCGCCAAGCGTAACGATCTGTTATACACATCATCGTGTGTGAGGCGGCCCCCGTTTCATTTGCCATTTCACGCGACAATTTAGATAATTGTTCCGAACTTCGGTTGGAGTCCGGGTAGCTCGACACTCTCCGGTGCCGCAAATCGCGGACATCGCCCAGGAATGTTGGATGCGCCTCGAGGGTCGCGCCGCAACGGCCGGACCACCAACACGACTTTGACGATCCGGTTGGGGCCGGAGCGAACAGGCGACGGGATCTCGGCATCCGTCGCACCGATGAGGGGGCAAGGGCATGGCGACCGTTTCCACGCATCTGCAGTCCGGCGAGGCGGGCCTGGACATGGCGCACGACGGGTCAACGCCGGAGACGGTGCAGCTGGCGGCCGCGACGGGCGATGCGACGGAGATTCAGTTGCCACAGGGCGACGGGCGTCAGGTCGTCGTTATTCCGGTGAATCCGGGCGAGACCATCGCGTTGCCGACGGGTTCGCCCGGCGGATTGCTGGCGAAGCTGGGCGCCGACGGCAACCTCGCGATCGTCATTGACGGCCGCACCATCATCCTCAAGGGCTACGCCGAAGCCAACGAGACCGCACCGATCAAGGTCGTCACCAACGACGGCGATGTGGTGGACGTCACCGACGTGCTGGCGGGCACCTTGCCGAACCTCGACATCCAGACGGCGGCCGGCCCCGATTCCGGCCCGAGCGCCGCGGGTTCGCAAGGCGACGCGGTCCAAGGCAGCGGCATCTTCGTTGCCTTCGCGGCCGGCCCCCTGCTGCCCGGACTCCTCGCCGAGGGCGTGCTGGATCCGACGGATCTTGGATACAAGCTCATCGACGACGAGCAAAGGTTCTTCCCGCGCGATGAAGAAGATACCGACACCGGCTTGGTCGGCTTCACGATCGCCAGCGGGAACGTGAACGAGGACGATCTTGTCGGGCGCGACAACAACCAGGCGAGCAAGGCCCAGTTCCTTCCGTTGTTCGCAGGCAACGGCAATGATCCGTTCGACGGCAAGGATATCGACGACGGCGACGACGGCTTCCCTGACTCCGATCGCGAGCCGCTCACCGTCACGGTAAACCTGAACGTGGATTTTGGCGGCGCGGTGCCCGGCAAGCTGTCACTTGATGCCTCGCTGCTCCCCAACGGCCTGACATCCGGCGGCGAACCGATCACGTATGAAATCCAGCCAGGCGGCGGCGGGGCCGGGCCGGTGCTGGTCGGCTTCGTGGACGACGGCGACGGCAAGGCCGGACCCGGCGACCATGTCATCTTCACGGCGCAGGTCGCGGAAGAAAGCTCGAATGGCGCGTTCACGCTCGCCTTCCTGCTGTTCGACAAATTCGACAACGAAGCACCAGGCAGCCTGCTGGGCGCGAACGAGCAAGACCTGATGCTGCCGATCAAGGTCATCGCCGAGGATTCGAACGGCACCCAGTTAGACGGAACCTGGAATGTCGGCGTGCGCGACGACATCCCGTTCTTCGGCGAGATGGTGCAGGACGGCGGCCTCTTCTTCGTGCCGTCGCCGGGCACGATCGTGCTCGACGAAACGCGTGGCGGCGACCTGGACGCGGACGACAAGCCGGGGGCTCCGTATAACGGCGAAGCCGTGCTCATCATCAATTCATACCTTCCCCAGTTCGTACAGCGTGCCCAGGACGCCGCCGAGGCCGGGATAACCCTGGACCCGACCGTCCTTCCGAAATTGGAAGCCATGGCCGAAAGATTTGCGAACAGCGGCGGCATCGCCGCCAAGCAACTGCTCGTCAGCTTCGGTGCGGATGGCGGGTCGCAGGAATTCCTGAAGAACCAGGATGACCCGTCGGCGCGCGACTCCGTTCACGGCGCCTTGTCCGGCAGCGGCGAGAACGAGCGTCCGTTCGAACTTTTCATGGTGAAGCCGGGAACGACGGGGACACCAACGGACGGCGATGTCACTACTGCCATCCAGGCAACCAACGCTACCGCGATCTGGGATGGCGTGGAGTATCCGATCCTCCTGGAACAATTCAATGCGCAAGTGATCGTCGGGTATATTGAACCGACCGGCGATGCCGCGGGCCACATGCTGCCGGCGTTCGTCCTGCAAATGCTCGACGATGGTCAGGTGCTCTTCGTCCAGACATTGCCGTTCGGCCACGCGATCGACGGTCCGACGCCGGAGGATCATGACGATAGCATCACGATCCTCGGCGCCGACGGCGTCACGCAGGTCATCCATGTCCGCGCCACGGACTACGACGGCGATCATGCGACCCTGCCGCTGACGATCACGGTCCAGGACGACGGGCCGGTCCACCTCAGCACCGACTTCGACACGGGCAACATCATCAGTGAAGACGACCTGACGGACAGCGGCAGCGCCGAGCAACTCGCCGCGGTCGCGAACGGCCTGATCGCCACCGGCAATATCGAATTCGATTTCGGCGTGGACGGCGCGGGCGGCCTGTCGATCGGCGCCCTGACCATCACCGACGGCGCCGATCAATCGATCGACCTGAAGGATCTCCGCACCGCGGACGGCCATCAGATCACGATCGCCGAATCGGTCGACGCGACGACCGGCGTGATCACCTGGGAAGGCGTGATCAAGGACGGTCCGGATGCCGGCCAGAAAGCGTTCACCTTCACGCTGGACGGCAGTGGCGACAACATCGGCGATTTCGCCTTTACCCTGCATGCGGCGCTGGAGCATCCGTTCACCGGGGAGGAGTCCGAGGACAACCTGTTCCTCAATTTCAACGTCATCGCGACGGATGCCGACGGTGACACGACCGAGAGCACCGTCGCCATCGGCATGGAAGACGAAAGCGAGCCAACGGCGGCGCTGGCCGCGCGACGCTCGCTCAACCCGGCCGACCTGTTCGACGACGGGAACGAGAACGAGGGCGACGGTCCGGACCAGCCATCCGATACCGGCACGCCGCCCGTCGACCCGATGCAGAGCATGATCCCCGTCCCGTACAATCCCGGCACGGGCGGTGACCCGCTGACCGATGCCGACCCAGGTGCAGCCACCCTCTGACGCGCGCGGAGACGGCGCCCTGCCCTTCGGCGCGGATGGGACCTAGGCGGTCGCCTCTTCCTTGAGGCGCGAGGAATAGAGCTCGCCGGCCGCTTCCAGGCGCGGCTGGGCCATCAGGGCCAGATGCGAGTTGATGCGCTTCAGGTCGCGCAGGATGTCGAGATGCAGGCCCGATGTGGTCATGCTTTCCATCCGCCCCTCGCGCAGGCGCTGCAGGTGGTTTTCCGCAGCCACGCGCTCGAGCTCGCGGAAGATCTGCTTCTCGGCAAAGAGCTGGCGCGCCAGCGCCAGGTCGCCGGTCATGAACACGTTCATCGCCAGACCGACATTGTCGTTGAGGCGGCGGTGGATGTCCTCGATCTCCTTCGAGCCCTCGGGCGAGAATTTCAGGCCGTATTTGGTCTTCTTGCCGGCCAGGTCCATCAGGCTCTTGTCGACGATGTCGGCGGCATGCTCGAGGTTGGTGGTGAAGGTGATGAGGTCGATGATGCGCCGGTGGTCGGCCTGGTCCATCACGTCGCGGCTGACCCGCGTGAGATAGAGCTTGATCGCCTCGTTCAGCCGGTCGATCTGGGAATCGATGTCGGAAACCGTGTGGATCAGCTTGCGGTCGTCGTTGCGGAAGACCTGCAGCGACAAATTCAGCATCTGGCCCAGCAGGTCACCCATGCGCAAAGCCTCGCGGCTGGCATTGGCGAGGCCGATGGAGGGGTTCTCCACCGCGCCCTCGGTCAAATAGCGCGCCTTGCCCGGATCGTCGGGCCGCTCCTGCTCCGGCAGCAGGCGCTGGGTCAAGCGCGCCACCGGGCCGATGAACGGGATGAAGACGACCGCCAGTGCCAGGTTGAAGGCGACGTGGAAGTTCAGCACCTGGCGCCAATGCTCAGGCTGCAGACGCGAGATCTCGGGTATGATCAGCGGCAGCAGCGGCAGTACGACCGCCACGCCGATCAGGCGGAAGATGAGGTTGCCGACCGGCACGCGGCGCGCCGTTGGTTCGTCGGAAAAGGTCGCCATGATCGGCATCACTGCGCTGCCCAGATTGGCGCCCAGCACCAGGGCGTAGGAAACTTCGATCGGGATCAGCGCGTGGCTGGCGAAGGAGACGATGAGCAGCACGATGGCGAGGCTGGAAGTCGACGCGATGGTGAGCGCGGCGCCGACCAGGACGCCGGAGATCGGCGCATCGGCCATCAGCTTCAGCAGCAGCGGCACCACCGGCGCCTCGCGCATCGGCTCGGCCGCGAGCGTGATCATCTGCAGGCCGAGCAGCGTGATGCCGAGGCCGACGATGGCGCGGCCGAGGTCGCGGGTGCGGGTGTCGGTCACGTGGTTGAACATGAACCAGCCGGCCAGGATCAGCAGCGGCGAGATCCAGGCCACCTTGAAGGCATAGGCCTGGGCCACCAGCGCGGTGCCGACATCGGCGCCGAGCATGATGGCGAGCGCCGCCGAGGCTCCCACCACCTTGCGCGAAGCGAAGGACGAGGTGATCAGCGCCGTGGCGCTGGAGGATTGCAGCAGGATGGTGGCGCCCAGGCCGCCGAGAAAGGCGGTGAAGCGGTTGCCCATCGCCCTGCCGAGGAAGGCGCGCAGCTGGCTGCCGAAGGCCCGCAGCACCCCGGTCCGCACCATCCGCAGGCCCCACAGGAGCAGGGCGGCGGCGCCCAGAAGATTGATCAAGAAAACCATGAGATTTGGACGCGGCCCTTTCGGCCTCCCGACTCAATGAAGAGCGGACTGTCACAGTTCCGTAACATTCGCCTATAGCAAGTGCGGGCGTCATGCAAGGGCGCGCCGCGCATCATCTTTCGGGCCAGTGCGGCGTGCTGTGGAAACCACAGGTCGCGCCACAGGTTTCCCTCCCGCCGGCCGGCTAGCGCTGGCGCCAGGCCTGGGTCCTGGCCCGCAGCAGCCGCGCGACGCCCAGCTGCAGCAGCCGTGCCGCGGCGCTGACCGCCACGATCATGGTGCCCATGGCGCAGGCGGCGGCGGTGTTGCCGGCATCGTCGGTGTTGACCGCGGCGATCGACAGCAGCTTGGTGTTGCTGGAGTAAAGGAAGATCACCGCCGAGACCGTGGTCATCGCATTGATGAAATAGTAGGTCGCGATGTCGAGGATCGCCGGCAGGCAGACCGGCACCGTCACCCGCCAGAACGTCTTGTAGAACGGCACTTTCAGCGAGGCGGACACCGATTCGAATTCGGTATCCACCTGCTTCAGCGCGGTCACCGCCGTCAGGTGGCAGACGGTGTAGAAATGGCCGACCGTGTTGACCACCAGGATCGCCATGGTGCCGTAGAGGAAGCCGAGCGGATTGCCGGGGGCGTTGAAGAAGAAGATGTAGGCGAGGCCCAGCACCAGTCCAGGCACCGCGAGCGGGATCATGGCGAAGAAATGCGTCGCCAGCCGCGCCCAGGGCCACACCTTGGTCTTCTCCACCAGATAGGCCCCGCCGAAGACGATCGCCGGGCCCACCGCCGCGACGATGGCCGCCATGAGCAGGCTGTTCCACAGCGCGTCCCAGCCGGCCGTACCGGCGGCGCCGAGATTGTACTTGGCCAGGCTCAGCGTCAGGTTGTACGGCCAGAACTTGATCAGGCTGCCGAACACCGCCATGCCCAGGATGGACAGCACGAAGACCGACACCAGGAGACAAAGCACGAGGCAGGCCGCGTCGATCCGGAGGCGGCGCTTCGGCTGGTACGGCACGGCGCGGGCCGAGAGCAGCGCCGTCTGGCGCCGCTGCACCATCCGGTCGACGGCGAAGGACAGCACCGCCGGCGCCAGCAGCAGCAGGCCGACCACGGCCCCCATCTGGAAATTGAACTGGCCGATCACCTGGCGATAGACGTCGGTCGCCAGCACGTTGTACTGGCCGCCGATCACCTTCGGCACACCGAAATCGGTGAAGGCGAGCGTAAAGACCACGAAGGCGGCGCTGACGAGGCCGTAGCGGCAGCCCGGCAGGGTGACGGTCATGAAGATGCGGAAGGGCTTCGTGCGCAGCGATTCGGCCGCCTCGTAGAGCCGCTGATCGGCCGCCGACAGAGCGGTGACGATGATCATCACCGCATGCGGCAAGGCGAAGAAGACCTCGCCGATCACGATGCCGATCGGGCCGTAGATGCTCTCGCCGAACAGCCACTCCTTGAAGATGCCCTGGTTGCCGAAGAGGTAGACCAGCGCCAGGCCGGGCAGCAGCGAGGGCGCCAGCAGCGGCACCAGCGCGATCGAGCGGAAGAAGCCGCGGAACGGAATGGTGCTCCGGGTGATCGCATAGGCGAAACCGAAGGCCAGGAGGATAGTGATGATTGTCGTGGTGAGCGCCACCGTCAACGTGTTGAACAGCGACTGGACCAAAGCCGGGTCCTGGAAATAGGCGACGAAATTCGCCAGCCCGACGAAGCCGCCGTCCTTGTCCTCCACCGCCTTGCGGAACAGGGCGGAGAGCGGCAGCAGGATGGTGACCAGCAGCCAGCCGCCGAGGACCAGGATCAGCAGCCGCTGCGCCCATTCCTCGCCGCCGGCGATCGGCCGGATCGCGCGCGCCGCGGGCAGCGTCGCCGTCCGCAAGGCGTCGTCAGCCATGGGCGGTGCCCGCGTCGAACACGCGCAGGCGGTCCGGCGGCAGCGCCACCTGGATCGTCTTGCCGATGCGCAGATCGAGATCGCGCATGGCGTTAGTGGAAAAATCCGCCGCCAGACCCAGCGCGTCGGCGTTGCCGAGCCGGAGCTCCGCCCGGCAGAAGGCGCCGAGGAACTCCAGGCCGGAAATCTCCGCCTGCAGCACGTTCGGCTGCTGCGGCTGCAACCCGCGCACCTGCACGTCCTCGGGCCGCAGGCAAATCGTCAGATCGCCACCCGCCGGCGCGGCCACGCCGCTGAGATCGGCCGTCAATTCCACCCCGCCGATGCGCAACGTGTTGGCCGCGCTGCGCTGCGCGGGCAGAAAATTCATGTGGCCGACGAAATCGGCGACGAAGGCGCTGGCCGGGTTGCGATAGACCTCTTCGGGCCGGCCGACCTGCTCGATCACGCCGTGATTCATCACCACGATGCGGTCGGCCACCGCCAGCGCCTCCTCCTGGTCATGCGTCACCATGATGGTGGTGACGCCGATCTGGCGCTGCAGCTGCTTCAGCTCGCCGCGCAAATTGAGCCGCACGCGGGCATCGAGCGCCGAGAGGGGCTCGTCGAGCAGCAGCAGACCCGGCGCCATGGCGATGGCGCGGGCCAAGGCCACGCGCTGCTGCTGGCCGCCGGAGAGCTGGGCGGGATATTTCGCCTCCTGGCCGCGCAGGCTTACCAGGGAGACGAGCTCGGCGACGCGGGCGGCGATGGCCGCCTTGTCCTTGCCGAGATTGACCAGGCCATAGGCGATGTTTTCCGCCGTCGTCAGGTTCGGGAACAAGGCATAGGACTGGAACACGATGCCGTAGTCGCGCCGCGACGGCGGCAATGCCGAGATGTCCTTGCCGCCCTGCGCGATCGTTCCGCTGTCCTGGATGTCGAGGCCGGCGATCGCGCGCAGCAAGGTGGTCTTGCCGCAGCCCGAGGGCCCGAGGAAGCATACGAACTCGCCCGGATAGACATCCAGCGACACGTTCTTGAGGGCCTGGAAGCCGCCGAAGAACTTGTCGATGTTGCGGATGGTCAGATAAGGCTGCTTGCCGTTGCCGGACGCCATCGGATCTCCCCACCGTGACAGCAGACAACCGGCCGCCCCCGACGCGGATGCGTCGGGGGCAACCGGCTGCGCTCACTCTAGCACATAAAGTTCAGCGACCGGATCAGCTCTTCGGCGCGTCCTTGGAGCCGTAGCGCTTCTGCCACTCAGCCAGAATGGCCTCGCGCTGCGCCGCCGCCCAGGCGAAGTCGTTGTCGATCAGCAGATCGCCTTCGTTGGCCGGGTAGTTCTCCGGCGTCTTGGCGGTGACGTCCTTGCGCGCGAGCACCTGATAGGAGTCGTTGTAGAGCGCGTTGGCCTCGGCGCTGGCGGAGAAATCCGCCACCTTCTTGGCCGCCTCGAGGTTCGGCGTGCCCTTCATGATGGCCGTCGCCTCCATGTCCCAGCCGATGCCTTCGGTCGGCAGGATCACCTGCACCGGCGCGCCCTCGTTCATCAGGTTCACACCCGGATAGGCGAAGGAGATGCCGATCAGGTATTCGCCGGCGGCGGCCGCTTTGCACGGCTTGGAGCCGGAATGCAGGTAGGTGTTGATGTTCTCGTGCAGCTTGTCCATGTATTCCCAGCCGGCCTGCTCGCCCATCATCTGCAGCCAGGACGAAACGGAGAGGAAGCCGGTGCCCGAGGAGCCCGGATTCGGCATCACGATATGGCCCTTGTATTCCGGCTTGGTCAGGTCGGCCCAGCTGGTCGGGGCCGGAATGCCGAGCTTCTCGCCTTCCGCCGTGTTGTAGCAGATGGCGCCGGCCCAGGCGTCCATGCCGACCCAGGTCGGGCCTTCGGCGCGCATGTCCTTGAACTTGTCCTTGATCTGGTCGAAGCCCTCCGGCTTGTAGGCATCCAGCATGCCGTTGGCGTCGAGCAGCATCAGGCTGGTGGCGGCGAGGCCCCACACGACGTCGGCCTGGCGGTTGTCCTTCTCGGCCAGCAGGCGCGCGGTGATGACGCCTGTGGAATCGCGCTGCCATTCGATCTCGATGTCCGGGTTGGCCTTCTCGAAGGCCTCCTTGTAGATCGGCAGCTGCTCTTCCTCGAGCGCGGTATAGACCTTGAGCACGGTCTTCGCTTCCGCGGCCGTGCCGAACAGCACGCCCAGCGCCAGCGCACCGATGGCGGTGCTCAGAATCCGCGCCGCCCCGGTTGGTGAATTGGTCATCGTCTTGCCTCCTGTTTGAATCGAGATCGTCGAAGCCTTCGCGATGGCGCCTCGCCACCGGCGGCGCACGGTTACGACGATCGCGTTACAGGAGTTTTACAAGCGTACCGGCGCAATGACTTTATGACTCGATGATGCGAACGACGGCGCGCCACGCGGGTGGCCGAATCATTCGTGGCACTGAGTTCTAGCCGGTCAAAACGCGAGCCCCTCTGTAGCGCGCCGTCGAGGCCCTTCTCTGGAGCCTGCCCGGGCAATCCGCCACGCCCACAGTGCCGCGTTCGCGCAACATAAGGCAAATCGGGGTTTTGTATATCCTGCATAGGCGGAACCTATGGCGCTATCGACGCCGGCCGATGCTTGCTCCGGGCACCTGCCGCAGGTGTTGGTTCCTATTCGCGCCCGCGCAGGAAGGCGTCGAACAGCGCCACCGCGTGGCCGCTCGCCCCCTCCGGGCAGTATGGCTTGTCCTTGTGGGCGAATTCCTTGTCGGCGATGTCCAGATGCGCCCAGGGCTTGCCGGCGACGAATTCGCCCATCAGTGCCGCCGCATGCGGCGCGTCGGCGCCCATCTCGTCGGTCGCGTGGTGGCGGTAATCGGCGATCTTGGACTTGAGATTGTCGAGATAACCCTCGTGCATCGGCAGGCGCCAGACCGGCTCGCCCGCCGCCTCGCCCGCCGCCGCCACCTCCCGCGCCAGGGAATCCTGGCTGGCGAACAGGCCGGTGAAGACGGGGCCCAGCGCTGCCATCACCGAATAGGTCAACGTCGCGGCATCGAGGATGCAGGCGGGGTTGAACTTGGACGCCGCGTAATAGAGCGAATCCACCAGCGTGATGCGGCCCTCGGCATCGGTGTCGTAGATCTCGATGGTCTTGCCGGCCAGCGTCTTCACGATGTCGCCCGGCTTGTAGGAGGAGCCCGACGGCATGTTCTCCACCAGCGCCATGACCGCGACGACATCCACCTTCGCCTTGCGCAAGGCAGCGGACACCACGGCGCCGGTGACGGCCGCGGCCCCACCCATGTCGCCCTTCATCGGGAACATCTGGTTCGGCCGCTTCAGACAGAGGCCGCCGCTGTCGAAGCACACACCCTTGCCGACCAGCGCGATCGGCGCCTTCGACTTCGCCCCCAATCCATTCCAGCGCAGGCTGACCAGCCGCGGCGGGTTCTTCGAGCCCTGGGCCACGGCCAGGATGCCGCCGGCGCCCATCTTTGCCAGCGCCTTCTCGTCGTGGATCTCCACCTGGATGCCGAGCTTCTTCAGCTCCAGCAGCTTCCTGGCGAAGGTTTCCGGATAGAGCGTCGAGGGCGGCTCGTTCACCAGGTCGCGGGCGTAGCAGATGCCCTCGCCAAGCGCCTGTGTCTCGGCGAGCGCTTTCTCCGTCGCAGCCTTCCTGGCGCTGACCAGATGCAGCGCGGTGACGCTCGCCGGCTCATCCCCTTTCTTCACCTGGGTGACGTATTTGCGGAAGTGATAGGCGCGCAGCCGCACGCCCAGCGCGACATTGGCGAGGAACACGGCCTCGTCCAGCCTGTTACCGGTCTGCGCCGGGGCGATGATCTGCGCTGCCTCTTCCTTCGCCGCCATCAGATGCTGGGCGATCTCGCCGCCGATCTCGCGCGCGCGGATGGCGTTGAGCTCGCGCGGCTCGCCCAGGCCGACGATCAGCAGGCGCCGTGCCTTGTGCCCCGCGGGCGCCAGCAGCTCGAGCACCTGGCCACGCTTGGCGGTGAAGGCCGGCGCCGCGAGCGCCTGGGTCACGGCGGCATTGGCGCCGGCGAGGAACTGCACGGCCGCGCCGGCCAGCTTCTTGTTGGCACCGACAAAGACCACCGAAACCGCCGCCGCTTCCGCCGGTTTCGCGACCACATCGATCTGCATGAGGAACCCCTGATAGACTGCGCTTGCCGGCACCTTGCGTGCCGTGATGGCGATATCTCAGCACAGCGTCGCGAAAATGTAAAATACGGAGCCGGTGAACGACACGCTGCCGTTTTTGTCAGGGCCGGGCCGCTGCGACAGCGGCGAGACCCGGCAATCCGAGTGTCGATGTCGCGTATCCGCCTTCAAGCGCGAACCGGACAGAACTGTGCCAGGCACGACCATGAGGCTGGGGATGGCAGCCCCTCGCCAGCTAGCCAAGGGCCACGCACCCGGCCTACACTTCCGCCGCATTGTCTGGGGGCCGCGCGCATGACCGAGAAGACCATCATCCGCACCACCTGTCCGCGCGATTGCTACGACGCTTGCGGCATCGCGGTGGTGAAGCGCGACGGCAAGATAAAGGTGCTGGGCGATCCGGACCACGCCGTCTCGCGCGGCGCGCTGTGCGGCAAGTGCGCCATCGCCTATAATGGCGCCTTCCTCGACGCCAACGCGCGGGTGACGCGGCCGCTGAAGCGCGTCGGCGCCAAGGGCGAAGGCCGATTCGCGCCCGTCCGCTGGGACTCGGCGACGAATGAGATCGCGGCGCGGCTGCGCGGGATCGCTTCGGTGCATGGCGCGGAGACGATCTGGCACGGCCACTACACCGGTACCTGCTCGCTGCTCGCCGGCGGGTTCCCGCAGCGTTTCTTCAACCGGCTCGGCGCCAGCGAGATCGACCCGGATTCGATCTGCAACGCCGCCGGCCACGCGGCGCTGCAATACATGTACGGCGCCAGCGACCTGGGCTTCGACCCGCGCACGGCGAAGGATGCCAGATGCATCCTGGTCTGGGGCGCCAATCCCGCCGCCTCCGCGCCGCACCAGCACAAGCACTGGCTCAAAGAAAGCCCGGCCAAGGTGATCGTGGTCGATCCGGTGCGCCATCCGACCGCCGCCGAAGCCGATCTGCACCTGCAACTTTTCCCCGGCAGCGATGCGGCGCTGGCCTTCGCCATGCTCAACGTGCTGCAGCGCGCGGGGAAGATTGACCGCGCGTTCCTGGACGCGCATGCCCTCGGCTGGGATGAGCTGGCAGCCGACGTCGCACGCTGCACGCCGGATTGGGCGGCGCCGATCACCGGACTACCCGCGCCCTTGATCGAGGAAGCGGCGCTGCTCTATGGCAACGGCCCGTCCCTGCTCTGGCTGGGTCAGGGCCTGCAACGCCAGCCGACCGGCGGCAACGTCTTCCGCGCGGTGGGGTTGCTGCCGGCGGCGACCGGCAATCTCGGCAAACCGGGGGCCGGTTTCCTGTATCTGAACGGCGGCAGCAGGCGCGGCCTCGATGGGAACTACATCGAGGCGCCGCATCTGCGTCGCGGCGAGAAGCGCAAGGTCAGCCACATGGATCTGGTCGCCACGCTCTCCGATGCCGCGAAGGCCCAGGCGCTGATCACCTGGAACATCAACATCGCCGCCTCCAATCCGGACCAGCGGCGGCTGCATGCGGCCTTGCGCGACGAACGGCTGTTCCACGTCGCCATCGATCCCTTCCCCACCGACACCACGGACCACGCCGACTTCGTGCTGCCGGCGGCGACGTTCCTGGAATTCGACGACCTGGTGGCGCCCTATTTCCACCTCGGCCTCTCGGCCCAGGTGAAGGCGCTGGAGGCGCCGGGCGAGGCGCTGCCGAACCAGGAGATCTTCCGCCGCCTGGCGCGGGCGATGGGCTACAGCGAGCCGGAGCTGTTCGAGGACGACGCCGCCATGCTCGACACGCTCTGCCGGCAGACCGGGCTCGAGAGCTTCGCCGCACTGGCCGCCAAGGGCACGGTCGATCTGACCTCCGAGCCGCAACTGCAATTCGCCGATCTCGCCTTTCCGACACCGAGCGGCAGGATCGAGATCGCCAGCGCGGCGGCCGAGGCCGACGGCCACCCGCGCCTGCCGCGGCCCAGCGCCGATCCGCGGCCCGCAGCGGGCTTGTTCCGCCTCCTTTCGCCGGCGTCGACCTGGCTGATGAACAGCTCCTACAACGAGGACCCGAAGATCGCCGAGAAGCTGGGTCCGGACCAGATCATCCTGAACGCCGCTGACGCCGCGCGGCTCGGCTGCAAGGAGGGCGAGCTGCTGCAAGCCGCCAATCAGACCGGAATACTGGAGCTGCGCCTGCATATCGGCGACATCGTGCCCGACGGCGTCGCCCTCTCGCATAAGAGCCGCTGGCCCAAGCTCTCCAAGCAGCACGCCAACATCAACGCCCTCAACCCCGGCCTGCGCGCCGACATGGCCGACAGCACGGCGGTGCATGGGGTGGAAGTGCGGTTGACGCCGCTATAGCAGCGAGAGCACGTTCTTCTCGATCGTCATCCCGGCCTTGAGCCGGGATCCATTGCCCCACCGCACGAACTGTTGATCGATGGACCCCGGCTCAAGGCCGGGGTGACGAATGAGTTGGGGGCAACGGGTGCGCGAAGTTACCCCACCGCGCCCACGACGTGGATGATGCCGCTGCTCACCCGCCGCGCCAGCGCGTAGAGGCCGGCGATCGGCTGGAAGATCGCCTGGTGCTCGCGCTCGTAGGTCTGGTGCCAGTCGCCGACATAGGTCGCGACTTCGCCGTAATCGCCCTCGAACTTCTGCTGCTCGACCTTGGGGAAGATGGTGGCGAGCTTACGGATGGCGTCCTCGACCTCCAGGTGGATCACCTTGGAGATCAGCTGCTCGCGCGAGATGTTGTGCTGCACCGAGAAATCCGGGATGTGGACCGCCAGCGGGAACAGCCGCATCAGCAAGGCGATGCGGATGCCATGCAGCAGGCGGAGATTGAGCCGCGCCTCCGGCGGCAGCTTCGGCCGCGGCCCGCCGATGACGGCGAGGCCGTCGCGCAGATCGAGCATGTCGCGCTGGAAGACGCGATAGATGCGGGCGAGGCTGTCATAGACCGCCTCATGCTCCAGGTGGTCGGCGACGCGGCGCAGCTCCCAGGCCCGCTGCGGGTCCTTGGCCTGATAGGCGCGGCTCAGCCATTGGCCGGGGTCGAACAGATCGACGTACGACTTCAGCGCCTCGAGATCGGTGAATTCCAGCGCCCATTCCACCATGCCGAGGAGCCGGCGCAGGCGCGGCGAGGCCTTGTAAACCTTCTGGAAGCGGTCGGGGTCCTTGACGATCGCCTGGCCGACCCCGCCGACCGTGTTCGCCAGGATCGCCAGCTGCTGCAGGATGCCATTATGCGGAATGGCGCGCAGCTGGGTCGGATGCGTCAGGTTGATGCGCAGGTTGAAATCGTCATGCTGCCGCTTCAAAGCGCGTGAGCCGCTGGGATAGAGCAGATTCGCGCCGAAGGCGTCGAGCAAGGCCGCGTAGTTCGGATCGTCCATCACTTGCTCGTTGAAGCGGCGGATGGTGATGAAGAACTCCTTGATGTAGTCCTCTTCGACGGTATAGGCGGGATCGGCGAGCAATTCCTCACCGGGCCGGTCGAGGATGTATTCGACGATGCGCGCCACCGAGGCAAAGGCGATCTGCGGCGTGATGAACAGCGCATAGCCGTCGCCGCCCTGGAAGCTGACCTCCTCCTTGGCGCGGATGCCGTTGTCCTGGAACTTGCGCCGGCTGGCGGGCGAGGCCACGTATTCCAGCCGCGCCTGGAAACTCTCCGGGTGGCCGCCGCGGCCGATGGATTCGCCGTGGGTGTCGAACACCACCAGCTCGACATCGGCGAATCCCCGCTCGCGCAGCAGGTCGGCCAGCTTCAGGCGCAGCCATTCGACCGAGATGGCGGCCACCGTCTGGCCCAGATGCCGGCCGGCATCGGAGAAGCCGGTCTGGATGCAGAGGCGGCCGCGCTGGCGCACATAGGCGGCGAAATCCGGGTTCTGCAGGCATTCGTCGATCACGCGAATGCCGCGCTCGAAGGCCTTGGTGGTCTCGAACAGGGGCGAGATGTCGACCTTGGCCTCGACCCCGAACAGCCGCGCGAAATAGAGCGCCGCCAGCAGCGTCAGCGGCGATTCGCTTTCGGCGATCAGGAAGCGCACCGGCGTCGTGGCATCGATGTATTTCAGCATCTGCGCCACGATCATGAACAGGCGCTTGGCCGAGGTGCGCTCCGCCAGGATCGAGGCGAAATTGATCTTCACCGGCTTCACCTCGCGCAGCAGCTTGGCCGCCGCGGCGAGGTAGGAGCGCTTGCGCGCCGGGTCGTCCGGCTCGGTCTCCATGTCGATCAGCTTGCGGATCGCGTTGTGGATCTGCACCGCGTTCAGCCGCACATGGGTATGCGCCATGCCGAGCCCGTGGTTGCACAGCTCCGCGCGCAGGATCAGCAGCTTGCGCCGGTCGGCCGGGCGCTTCGAAAGCTGCAGCGCGCGCTCGATCAGCTCCAGCAATTGCGCGGAATCGATCAGGCGCAGGTGCCGCCCGTCATGCATGCGCTTGGCGATGCGGCGCACTTCCTCGTTCCAGGTCTTGGGGTCGGCATCGCCGGACTGGAACACCTCGATCTCGTCATTCGCTTCCTTGATCGCCAGAGCGAGACGGCTTTCCAGCAGATCGAGCAGATGGGCGAGATCGACATTGGTCTCGCCGCGGCCCGGCTGGGCGCGCAATTCCTCGATGACGGAGAGATATTGCTCCAGCTGCGCGGTCTGCACGCGCAGGCGCTTGAACAACGTGTCGCTCCACTTGATGTCGGAGCGACCGTCCAGATCGTAACCGACCCAGGAGGCGATGGTCAGCAACTTCGGCCGCAGGCTCTCCCATTCCCTGGGGTAGAACTCAGCCGCCACGTCTAGGACGATGTCATAGACCCGGCGCAGCGCCGTCTGGATGTTGCCGATCGCCTCGACCGACAGGCGATGCTCGTAGCTGAGCGCCAGATCAGCCGGCGGCCGGTGCTCGACGCCACGCGCGGCGGCGAGGCGCCGTTCGCGCTCCCTGGCGCCGAGCTTGTTGCCGGCGCTGTCGCGCTCCATCGCCAGCTCGGCCATGGAGCGCAGCATCTCCGTCGACTGGCTGAAGGTCGGATGCGCGGTGATGACGATGCCGAACAATTCGCGCTCGACCAGCGTCTGGAAGTCCGCGAACGGAACCGGCGTTGCCTTCCGTCCCTTCCCCGCTGCGGGCAAGGCCACCTTGCGCAAGGCGGCACGAATGGCGGCAACGTTCTTCGCCTCGTCGCGCTCGCCGAGATAGGCGGCGAGGCGGTCGGCGCGGTGGCCATAAGCTTCCGCCGTCAATTGCTGGATCAGCCGTTCGAGGTCGGCATAGCCGAGCGCGTCGCGGTCGAGGCGCTTGCCGAGTTCGAGGGCCAGCAGCTTGATTGAGTTGCCGAACGGGTTGCGCTCGCGCAGATCGCCGAGCACGCCCAGCACCTGGCCAAGCTCGCGCTCCAGCGCGCCGATTTCCAGCATGCCGCCCTCGGGGAAGACACAGGCCTCGACCGGAAGCTCGTCGCGCAGCCGGCGCTTGGGCCGTGCGCTTTTCGCCGCCGCGGCCTGCCCGCGCAGTGCCATGCGCTCGCCACCCTTGTTCCGGCCGATCTGCCCGCCGCGCCGCTGCGCCATATCGCCTTCCCCCGCCCTGTGCAGGCCATGCTGCACTGCATCAAATTCCCCCGCACTGATCAATGCCCCTGTGCAGGCCATTTGTCCACTGGCTTCGTCATTCGGCGCCGGCTCAGTGTGGAATCCACCTTCCGGGCCAAGGAAAGCGCCTGCCCGCACCGGGTCGAAACCACTATGTACCCTGAATCAATGACTCTTTTTGGCCGTCCGGTTTTCGATTAGGATTCCTTGAGACGCTCCGTCGAATCGGGGCCGTTCCAGGGTCGAGAGGACCGGGTCATGTCGCAGAGGGGGGAAGCCGGAGATTGCCGCTGGCCGCTGGTCGCTCTGGCGGCGGCCCTGCTGGCGCTCGCCGCCTGTTCCACCCCCGGGCCGCGCATCGCCGCTTTGCCGCCGGCGCCGCCGCCGACCGCGACCAGCACCGGCGCACCCTATTCGGTGGACTACTCGGTCAACCTGCAATGCGTGCCCTATGCGCGGCTGCGCTCCGGCATCGGGATTTTCGGCGACGCCCACACCTGGTGGGATACCGCCGCCGGCCGCTATCTGCGCGGCCAGGTGCCCGAGCCCGGCGCAGTGCTGGTGCTGCGCCAGACCGGGCGGCTGTCCTATGGCCATGTCGCGGTGGTGACGCAGCGCGTCAACCCGCGCGAGATCCGCATCGACCACGCCAACTGGCAGCGCGGCACGGTGATCACCGGCATGCCGGTGCTCGACGTCTCTCCCGCCAATGACTGGACCGAGCTCCGCTTCTGGAACCAGGAGGCGCGCGCCTGGGGCAGCATCTATCCGGCGGAGGGCTTCATCTACAACGCGCCGGCGGCGCGCGACGCGGCGCCGAGCGATGTCGGCACCGTCATCATCTCAGGCCAGGGGCAGAGCTACTGGTCGCCGCAGCAGCCCACGCCCTGACATCCAGCGAATCGTGTCGATGAGGGAGCCTTCCAGCGTCCGGCATTCCCAGCCGAGCTCGCGCCGCGCCTTGCCGCAATCGAAGGCCATCGAGGTGCGCGCAAGGCGCACGCCGGTGAGCGGCGCCACCGGCGGCTTTTTCGTGATCGCCGAGATGCCTTCGCTGACCAGCGCCGAGACCAGCGCCAGCGAATAGGGAATGCGCGTCTTCGGCATCTTCAGGCCGCTCAGGCGCTGCAGTTCCGCGAGCAAGTCCCCCAGGCTGAGATTGACGTTGCCGAGGATGTAACGCTCGCCGACCCGGCCCTTCTCCGCCGCCAGCACCTGCCCCGCTGCCACGTCACGGGCGTCGACCAGGTTGAACTCGCAATCGAGATAGGCCGGCGTCTCGCCGTTGAGGAACCCCAGGATCATCTTGCTGGGCGGGGTCAGCAATTCATCGCCGGGGCCGATCGGCATGGTCGGGTTGACGATGACGACCGGCAACCCTGCAGCCGCCGCCTCGCGTGCCGCCTGCTCCGCCAGGTATTTGGAGCGGCAATAGGGCCCCGGCATGTCGTCAAGGGTCAGCACCACGCTCTCGTCGATCAGCGCCCGCTGCGACGTCTTCGGCGCGCGGTAGCTTTTCAGGATGGACTCGGTGGAGGTATAGACGAAGCGTTCGACGCCCGCCTTCTGCGCCGCCTCCAGCACGCGGCGGGTGCCCTGGTGATTGACGGCGTCGAAGCTCTTCGGGTCCGGCGCCCACAGGTTGGGATTGGCGGCGAGGTGGAAGACCCGCGCGCAGCCCGCGACGGCACGGCCGACATGGGCGGCGTCGGTGATCGAGCCGAGGGCGAGTTCGACACACTCCGGTAGCGGCGCGATCGGCCGCAGATCGAGCACCCGCACCCGCTCGCCTTGCGCCAGCAGCGCATCCACCAAATGTCGGCCGATGAAGCCGCTGCCGCCGGTGACCAGATTGAGCCGCGTCAAGTGATGCCCCGAGTCCGCCTGGGAGGAGCGGCAGGATGTGCCGGAACCCGGCGATCAAGTCAAACGCGCCCCCACCCGCGATGACAACCGCCGCAAGCTCTGCTATGACGCTTCCGGGGGCGCCGGGAGCTACAGCCAACATGCGGAAAATGTTACGGAATCTTGCTGCTTTGCTGCTGCTGGGGACGGCTGCGGCGCTGCCCGTCCCGGCGCTGGCCCATGCGGTCGTGGTGAAGGCGCAGCCCGCGCTCGACCAGGAGGTCGCCGCCGGGCCGCTCGACATCCGCCTCGAGTTCAATTCGCGCATCGACAAGGAGCGCTCGCGCCTGCAGCTGACCGCGCCAGATGGGACGCGCAGCGACGTGCCGATCGCCGAGGGCGGCGAACCCACCGTGCTGATGGCGCAGGTTCCGGCGCTGCCCCCCGGCGCCTATACGTTGCGCTGGCAGGTGCTGGCGGTCGACGGGCACATCACCCGCGGCGACATCCCCTTCACCGTCGGCGAGTAAACCGCCGCCATGGATCTGCTGCTCGACATTTTCGGCTTCGCCAGCGTGCTGCTCTCGGGCGTGGTGCGCACCGCGCAATGCCTGACGCTCGGCGGCGTCGCCTTCCTCGCGCTCATCGCGCTCCCCTTGTCGGATGGCGGGCATGACGCGGCGGCGGTGGCCGCCCGCGCGCGTCTGTGGACCCGGCGCTTCGCCTGGGCGTTGCTGATCACCGTGGCCGTGCTGCTGGCGATGCACGTCACCATCCTGGCCGGCACCGCCGGAATTCCGCTCGCCACCGCGTTCGGCGGCGATTTCGCCACGGCGCAGCTGGTGCGGCTTGGGGCGGTCGCCCTGCTCCTGGTGCTGCTCTACCGCAGTCAATTGTCGCCGCCGCTCCTGGTGGCGCTGGGCCTGGTCGAGCTCGCCGCCGGCGTGGCCATCAGCCACGCCATGGCGCGGGTCGACGACCGCGCCCTGCTCATCGGCATTACCGCCCTGCATCATCTGGGCGCGGCGGTGTGGATCGGCGGTCTGCCCAGTTTCCTCGCCGCCATGCGCCTGCTGCCGGGCGGCGAGCTGCGCCGCGCGGTGGGCGCGCGCTATTCGCTGATGTCGATGCTCTCGGTGGCGGCGATCACCTTTTCGGGCATCGGCATGCTCGTCCACTACGTGGGTAGCACCGAGGCGATGTACGGCACCGCTTATGGCATGATGCTAGGGACCAAGATCACGCTGTTCCTCGGCCTGCTGTTCCTCGGCCTGTGCAACTTCCTGGTCGTGCGAAGCCTCGCAGGTCATCCGCACGGCTCGGTGCTCCGCCTGCGGCGCTTCGCCGAAGTGGAACTGGGTGTCGGCATCACCATCTTCTTCGTCGCCGCCTCGATGACCTCGCTGCCGCCGGCCATCGACCTGACCGAGGATCGCGCCAGCCTGACCGAGATCCTGGAGCGGCTGGCGCCGGAATGGCCCAGCCTGACCAGCCCGGACCGCGCCAGCCTCGCTTTCTACCAGGAGCAGAAGGAACTGACCGAAGGGGCTGTGCAGGACAAGCCGGCGAGCCTGCAGGCCTATGTGCCCGGTTCCGGCACGCCGCTGCCGCGCAATGCCGAGGACATCGCCTGGTCGGAATACAACCACCACGTCTCCGGCGCCATCGTGCTCCTCATGTCGATCCTGGTGCTGCTGGAGAAGACCGGCAGGGCGCCCTGGGCGCGACACTGGCCGCTGCTGCTGATCGTCTTGGCGGGAGTCTTGTTCCTACGCTCGGAGGCGGAAAGCTGGCCGACCGGCTCGCTCACCCTCGCCGAAAGCCTGCGCGACCCGGAATTCATCCAGCACAAGGCCTTCATGGTGTTGATGACCGCCTTCGCCGGCTTCGAATGGAGCGTGCGCAACAAGGTCCTGCGCAACGACCGGGCGAAATACGTGTTCCCCCTGCTCTGCGCGCTCGGCGGCATGATGCTCTTGACCCATTCGCACAGCATCGCCAACGTCAAGGAATTGCTGCTGCTGGAAATGACCCACATGCCGCTGGCGGTGTTCGCCATCTGGTCGGGCTGGACGCGCTGGCTGGAACTGCGGCTGGAGGATGACCCCGGCCGCGTCATCGCCGGATGGCTGTGGCCGGTCTTCTTTTCACTGACCGCGCTGACCCTTCTGCTGTATCGCGAGATCTAGAGAACCGATGGAACGCTTCGTCGAACACCTGGTGGCGCGGGCCATCGCCAACGCCAAGCTGGTGATCGCCCTCGCCTTGGCGCTGACCGTGGCCGCCGGCTTCTATGCCGCGCGCAACCTCACCATGGACACCAACACCGCCAACATGATCGCGCCCAGCCTGCCCTGGAAGCAGGAGATGCTGCGCATCAACGCGGCCTTCCCGCAGAACAGCGGCCTGCTGGTGGTGGTGATCGACGGCCGCAACGCCGATCTGGCGGAGGATGCCGCCGCGAAGCTGTTCGCCCGGATGGCGGAGCGCACGGACCTCTTCGACACCGTGCGGCGCGGCGACGGCGGTCCGTTCTACGACCGCTACGGCATGCTGTTGCTACCAACCAAAGACCTCGAGCAGATCTCGCGCTCCGTCATCCGCGCCCAGCCCTTCATCGCCAGCCTCGCCGCCGACCCCTCCCTGCGCGGGCTGTTCGACGTGCTCGCGCTCGCCATGGAAGGCGTCGCGCGCAAGGCGACCGATTTCGCCTCGCTCGAGCGGCCGCTGTCGGCCATCGCCTCGGCGATGACCAACGCGCTGTCGGGCAACGCATCGCCGCTTTCCTGGCGCGAGCTGATGATCGACACGCCGGTGCAGCCGCGCGAGTTGCGCAAGCTCATCCTGGCCCAGCCCAAGCGCGACTTCCAGGCACTGCAGCCGGGCGCCAAGGCCAGCGCCGCCGTGCGCGAGATGGCGCGCGAGCTGGAGCTGACGCCGGAGCGCGGCGTCACCATGCGCCTGACCGGCCAGGTGGCGCTCAACGACGAGGAGTTCGGCACCGTGGCCGAGGGCATGGGCTGGGCGCTGATCGCCTCGGTCCTGGTCGTGCTGGCGCTGCTCTTCGCCGCCTTGCGCTCGTTCAAGCTGATCGCAGCCTGCTTCATCACGCTCATCATCGGGCTGGTGCTGACCTTCGGCTTCGCCGCGCTGGCAATCGGCACACTCAACCTGGTGTCCATCGCTTTCGCCGTGATGTTCATCGGCCTGTCGATCGATTTCTCGATCCAGTTCGGCGTGCGTTATGGGCAGGAGCGGTTCGAGGCCGACGATTCCGGCGCCCTGCCGCGCACCGGGCGCTTCATGGCGCGGCCGCTGACCCTCGCCGCCATCGCCATCGCCGCCGGCTTCCTTTCGTTCACGCCGACCGATTATCGCGGCGTCTCCGACCTTGGCTGGATCGCCGGGGCGGGCATGATCATCACCATCGTGCTGAACTTCACTCTGCTCCCCGCGCTGCTGCAGCTGTTCCGCACCCGCGCCAGGGCCGAGGACATGGGCTTCGCCTGGGCGCGTCCCGTCGACGATTTCCTGCTGCGCCGCCGGTGGCTGGTGCTGGCGATCTGGGCGATCGTGGCCGTCGCCGGAATGCTGGCCGGGCTCGGCCTCAGATTCGATTTCAACCCGCTGCATCTGAAGGATGCCAAGGTGGAATCGGTCGCCACCATGGTCGACCTGATGCGCGATCCCCTGCGCACACCCTATAACATCGAGATCCTGGCGCCGGATATCGACGAGGCGCAGGCGCTGGCCGAGCGCATCAAGCAGCTGCCGGAAGTCCATGCCGTGCTGAGCGCCGCCACCTTCGTGCCCAAGGACCAGGAGGCCAAGCTCGCCATCATCCAGGACCTCAACGACCTGGTGGGACTGAGCCTGGAATTCGCCGAGCCGGCGGCGGCGCCGACGTCCGACGAGATCCGCGCCGCCCTGCGCAACTGCGCGGCCAAGCTGCGCGAGGCGGTCGCCTCTTCCGACATCGCCCAGCAGCTGGCGCGCCTGCTCGACCAGGCGGCGGAGTCCGACGATGCGGTTCTGCAGACGCTCGACTACGTCCTGCTCTCGACGCTGGAGCCGCGCCTGAACGCGCTTAAGACCGCGCTCGCCGCCGGCCCGCTCACCGTCGACACCCTGCCCGAGGATATCCGCCGCGACTGGATTGCCGCCGACGGCAGCGCCCGGCTGCTGGTGATCCCCGCCGGCGACAGCAACGACAACGCGGTGCTGGAGCGCTTCGTCACCGCGGTCCGCGCGGTGGCGCCGCAGGCCAATGGCTCCGCCGTCCAGATTTACGAAGCGGGTGCCGCCGTCGCAAAGGCGTTCCGCATCGCCACGATCCTGGCGATGGCCAGCATGGCGGTGCTGCTGATCCTGGTGTTGCGGCGGGTGGTCGACGTGGTGATGGTGCTGCTGCCGCTGGTGGCGGCGGCGCTGGTCACCGCCATCGTCTGCTGGGTGATCGGGCTGCAACTCAACTTCGCCAACATCATCGCCTTGCCGCTGCTGCTCGGCATCGGCGTCGCCTTCAACATCTATTTCGTGGTCAACTGGCGCAACGGCATCCCGCATCCGCTGGAGACCAGCACCGCCCGCGCCGTGCTGTTCAGCGGCCTCACCACCGGCTCCACCTTCGCCAGCCTCGCCTTGTCGAGCCATCCCGGCACCGCCGGCATGGGCATCGTGCTGATGACCGGCATGGCGGCGACCCTGCTCAGCATCTTCACCCTGATGCCGGCCCTGCTCGGTCCGGTGCCGGGCAAGGCCTCCTAAGGGATCCGCTAGGTCGAGATCGGCGCCGCCGCGCCGCGCGCCGCCGCCACCAGCCCCAGCAGCGCCGCCGAGGCCAGCCGGGCCTCGATCGAATCCGCCCGGCTGGTGAGTGCGATGGGGCAGCGGGCGCCCATGACGATGCCGGCGCTGTCGGCGCCGCCGAAATAGCTGAGCTGCTTGGCCAGCATGTTGCCGGCTTCGAGATCGGGCACGATAAGGATGTCGGCGCGGCCGGCCACCTGGGAGACGATGCCCTTCTGCTGCGCCGCCTCGACGCTGATGGCGTTGTCGAAGGCGAGCGGCCCGTCGAGGATGCCGCCGGTGATCTGCCCGCGATCGGCCATCTTGCAGAGCGCCGCCGCGTCGATGGTCGAAGGGATGCGCGCGCTCACCGTCTCCACGGCGGAGAGGATGGCGACCCGCGGCACTCGCACGCCGAGCGCGTGGGCGAGGTCGATGGCGTTGCGCACAATGTCGGACTTGCAGTCGAGATCGGGGTCGATGTTGATCGCCGCGTCGGTGATCAGCAGCAGGCGGTCATAGGCCGGCACGTCCATGACGAAGACGTGGCTCATCCGCCGCGCCGTGCGCAGCCCCTCGGCGGCAATGGCGGCGCCCATCAGCTCGTCGGTGTGCAGACTGCCCTTCATCAGCGCGGCGACCTCGCCCGCGCGCGCCATCGCCACCGCCTTGTCCGCCGCGGCGTGGCTGTGCTCGGTGGCGACGATGCGCATGGCGCCGGCGGCGATGCCCGCCTGATCCAAAGCGCGCGCGATCTTCAGCTGCGGGCCGACCAGGACCGGATCGATCAGCCCCGCCTGCGACGCCTGATGCGCACCCGAGACGGATTCAACATCGCAGGGATGCACGACGGCGCAAGGGGTCGGCTTCATCTGGCCGCGCAGGGCTGTGAGCCGGCCGAGCAAATCGGGTTGGCGGTCGGGATGGCTGCGGTGATTCATCCGGCAAGGCCCCTTGGGATCAGGCGGCCATGCTAGCGCGGATTTGTGACCGCTGTCAGCGGCCGGTTGTCGCGCGCGGCTGGGTCAGTCCGGCGTGGCCTTGATCTGGACGATCTTGTCCTCGAGCGCCTGGATGAGTGCGTCGGCGCCGCCGCCGGTGACAGTAGAAGAGAAGTCGGAGCGCATCCGCGCCATCTCGGAGATGGTGCCGCTCAGGAAAATGTCGATGATCTTCCAGTTGCCGTCCGCGGCCGGCCGGAACAGGTAATTGAGCGTCACCGGTTCGCCATTGGAGCGGAAGAGCTGGGTCTCCACCAGCTTGCGGTTCTCGGCCGGGTCCTTGACCGCGCCGACCTCGAACTTCTGGCCCTTGAAGGAATGGAAGCGGGCGGCGTAGCTGCTGATCATGTAGCGGTCGAACACCTCCAGCACGCCGGTCTTCTTGTCGGCGGGGAAGTTGGTCCATTCGGCGCCGATGGCGATCTTGGCCATCACCGGCACGTCGAAGGTCCGGTGGATCACCGGCGCCAGCCGGTCGTAGCGGCCCTCGAAGCCCAGGGTCTCGCCCTGCTTCATGTTGTCGAGCAGCACGTCGTAGAAGGCCTGCACCAGGGCCTTCGGGTCGTTGGCGACCTCGTCGGCCCGCGCGGGGAGACTGATGGAAATGGCGGCCCCGATCGCCAGCGTTGCCGCGGCGAGCAGGAAACCGCGCCGAGTCATGATCACAATCGCACGACCTTCTGCGCAATGCCCAAGGCCTGCAGCGCCTGCTCCACGATGTGCGGCGCGTTCAGCCGGGCGACGTCATACTGCTTCTGCGGCGAGTCATGGTCGATGAAGATATCGGGCAGGACCATGGGCCGCACTTTCACGCCGCGCTCCAGCAGGCCGGCATGTGCCAGGAAATGTAGGACGTGCGTGGCGAAACCGCCAATGGAGCCTTCCTCGATGGTGATCAACACCTCGTGTTCGCGGGCCAGCCGCGCCACCAGGTCCTCGTCCAGCGGCTTGCAGAAGCGCGCATCGGCGACGGTGGTGCTGAGGCCCTTGGCGGCGAGATCGTCCGACGCCTTCAGGCATTCCTGCAGGCGGGTGCCGAAATTGAGCAGCGCGATCTTGGTGCCTTCGCGAACGATGCGGCCCTTGCCGATCGGCAGGATCTCGCCGCGCTCCGGCAGGGTCGCGCCGATGCCCTCGCCGCGCGGATAGCGGAAGGCGCTGGGGCGGTCGTCGATCGTCGCCGCCGTCGCCACCATGTGCATGAGCTCGAGCTCGTCCGACGGCGCCATGATGACGAAGTTCGGCAGGCAGCCGAGATAGGCGACGTCGAAGCTGCCGGCATGGGTCTGGCCGTCGGCGCCCACCAGTCCGGCGCGGTCCATGGCGAAACGCACCGGCAGGCTCTGGATCGCCACGTCGTGGACGACCTGGTCATAGCCGCGCTGCAGGAAGGTCGAATAGATCACCGCGAAGGGCTTCATGCCCTCGGTCGCCGCACCCGCGCAGAAGGTGACCGCGTGCTGCTCGGCGATGCCGACATCGAAGCAGCGGTCGGGGAAGACCTTGCCGAAGGCGTCGCAGCCGGTGCCGGACGGCATGGCGGCGTTGACGGCGATGATCTTGTCGTCGGCCTTGGCCTCGGCGATCAGCGCCTTGGCGAAGACGTTGGTGTAGCTCGGCGCCTTGGGCGTCGATTTCTGCTGCGCGCCGGTGGCGACGTCGAACTTCACCACGCCATGATACTTGTCGGCGGAGGCTTCCGCCGGGGCGTAGCCCTTGCCCTTCTGCGTCACGCAATGGACCAGGACCGGGCCGGGCTCGTCGGAATTGGCTAGGTTCTGCAGCACCGGGAGCAGATGCTCCATGTTGTGCCCGTCGATCGGGCCGACATAGTAGAAGCCGAGTTCCTCGAACAAGGTTCCGCCGCCCGAGATGATGCCGCGGGCGAATTCCTCCGCCTGCTGCGCGGCGCGCTGCAATCCGCGCGGCAGCATCTTGGAGAAGTCCTTGGCCACATGGCGCAGCGAGCGGAACGAGGTCGAGGAGAGCGAGCGCGACAAATATGAGCTCAACGCGCCGACCGGGCGCGCGATCGACATGTCGTTGTCGTTGAGGATGACGATGAGGCGCGTGTCGCGCGACCCGGCGTTGTTCATCGCCTCATAGGCCATGCCGGCGCTCATCGAGCCGTCACCGATGACCGCGATGACGTTGCGCTTGCGGCCCTGCAATTCACTGGCGACGGCCATGCCGAGACCGGCGGAGATCGAGGTCGAGGAATGCGCCGCGCCGAACGGGTCGTATTCCGATTCCGAGCGCTTGGTGAAGCCCGAGAGGCCGCCGCCCTGGCGGATGGTGCGGATGCGGTCGCGCCGCCCGGTCAGGATCTTGTGTGGATAGGCCTGGTGGCCGACATCCCAGATCAGCCGGTCATAGGGCGTGTCGAAGACATAGTGAATCGCCACCGTCAATTCGACCACGCCGAGGCCGGCGCCCAGATGCCCACCGGTCACCGAAACCGCGTCGATCGTCTCGTGCCGCAGCTCGTCGGCGACCTGGCGCAGCTGACTGGGGTCCAATTGGCGGAGATGGGCCGGGGTCTTGATGCGATCCAGGAGCGGGGTCTTGCTGGCTGCGGTCACAGTGTGTCTTCCAACTCGTTGCTGTTTCTTGTTCCCGCCGGCCTGTGCGCTCGTCAGCCCCGTCTTGGCGGAGTCCGGCCGCGAATCCGGGAGCTTATAGGCAGTTCGGCTGTCAAAAGCTAGCATAGCAGGCCGCTTTGGAATAACCGAGTAACATAAATGGTTTTTCTGTCAAGCACTTAGGCATCCTGCGGCGCGCGGCTCGCCGGCCGACCCGGGTAGGCAAAGCTGGGAATCTGTGTTACAGGGAGGCTAATCGGTCAGCGCCGCTGCCGGTTCGCCCAATGGATGCGCTGCACAAGATTGCGTTGCGCCTGCCACTGTTGGGGGTGAAGGAGCAACAGGGGTGAACCCGGGTTGGTAAGGCCGAGTCCCGCGCTAGGGGATCGATGTCCGGGCGCCGGGCGGAACAGACGGTGAGCATGAAAGTAGTTCTGGCACAGCCGCGCGGCTTCTGCGCCGGTGTGGAGCGGGCCATCGACATTGTCGAAAAGGCCCTGGAGACCTATGGCCCGCCGGTCTATGTCCGGCATGAGATCGTGCACAACCGGCACGTGGTCGATTCCCTGCGCGCCAAGGGCGCCGTCTTCGTCGAGGAACTCGACGAGGTGCCCGAGGGCAAGATCGCCATCTTCAGCGCCCACGGCGTCAGCAAGACGGTCGAGAGCGACGCGGAATCGCGCAACCTCCAGGTCATCGACGCCACCTGCCCGCTGGTCTCCAAGGTCCATGTCGAAGGCCGCCGCTATGCCGCCCAGGGCCGCGAGGTGGTGCTGATCGGCCATGCCGGCCATCCGGAGGTCGAGGGCACCATGGGCCAGGTGCCCGGTGGCGTGCATCTCATCTCCACCGCCCGCGACGTCGCCGGGCTCCAGGTGAAGGATCCCGACAAGCTCGCCTACGTGACCCAGACGACGCTGTCGGTCGACGACACGCGCGAGGTGATCGACGCCTTGAAGCGCAAATTCCCCTCGATCGTCGGCCCCGACACCAAGGACATCTGCTACGCCACCCAGAACCGCCAGCGCGCGGTGCGCGAGCTCGCCGAGCAGGTCGACCTGATCCTGGTCATCGGCGCGCCGAACTCCTCCAATTCGAACCGCCTGCGCGAAATCGCCGAGGAACTCGGCGTGAAGAGCCACCTGATCGAGAATGCCGGCCAGCTCGACCCGAAATGGCTCGACGGCGTGGCATCGGTCGGCGTCACCGCGGGCGCTTCCGCCCCCGACGTCCTGGTGCAGGAAGTCGTCACCAAGTTGCAGAATCTGAACCCGGTCCAGTTGAGCGTGATGGAAGGCATCGCCGAGAACGTGAAGTTCCGGCTGCCGCCGCAGCTCGAGGTGAAGGATCGGACCCCCGCCGTCGCCAAATAGGCGGGCAAGAAGAAGAAAAGGAGCACATCGTGGCAGTTCCCCTTCGACAGATGATCGGCGTCGGCGCCTATGTGGTGAAGCAGCATCTGCTCGGCCGCAAGCGCTATCCCCTGGTGCTGATGCTGGAGCCGCTCTTCCGCTGCAACCTGACCTGCGCCGGCTGCGGCAAGATCGACTATCCGGCCGACATCCTGAACCAGCGCATCTCGGTCGCCGACGCGCTCGCCGCGGCCGAGGAATGCGGCGCGCCGGTCGTCTCCATCGCCGGCGGCGAGCCGCTGCTGCACAAGGAGCTGCCGGAGATCGTCGACGGGCTCATCAAGCAGGGCCGGTTCGTGTACCTGTGCACGAACGCGCTGCTGATGGAAAAGAAGATGGGCGACTACAAGCCGTCGCCCTATTTCACCTGGTCGGTGCATCTCGACGGCAGCAAGGACGAGCACGACAAGTCGGTCTGCCAGCAGGGCGTCTACGAGAAGGCCGTGGAAGCGATCAAGAAGGCCAAGGACGCCGGCTTCCGCTGCAACATCAACTGCACCTTCTTCGACGGCACGGACCCCGAACGCGCGGCACGCTTCTTCGACGACGTCATGGCGATGGGCGTCGACGGCATCACCGTCTCACCGGGCTATGCCTATGAGCGCGCGCCGGACCAGCAGCATTTCCTCAACCGCCAGCGCACCAAGCAGCTGTTCCGCGACATCTTCCGCCGCGGCCAGGGCGGCAAGAAGTGGGAGTTCAGCCAGTCCTCGCTGTTCCTCAACTTCCTCGCCGGCAACGAGACCTTCACCTGCACGCCGTGGGCCAACCCGACCCGCAACGTGTTCGGCTGGCAGCGCCCCTGCTACCTGCTCGGCGAAGGCTACGCCAAGACCTTCAAGGAGCTGATGGAAGATACCCGCTGGGATGATTACGGCGTCGGCAATTACGAGAAATGCGCCGATTGCATGGTGCATAGTGGGTTCGAGGGTACGGCTGTGCGCGAGGCCATCGCGCACCCGCTGAAGGCGCTGCGCGTCTCCATGAAGGGTGTCAATGTCGAGGGCGAAATGGCGCCCGACATCTCGCTCGCCAGGCAGCGCAAGGCCGAATACGTCTTCTCCCGCCATGTCGACGAGGCGATGGAGCAGATCCAGCGCGAGAAGGACCTAGCGAAGTCCGGCAACCGCTCCGCGGCAGCCGAATAGAGCCTGGTGCGCCAGCCGGCTCGACCGGCCGGCGGCGAACAGCTCCCGCAACGACACCCGACCCGAAATGAGCGCCGCCAGAACGGCGCTCATTTTCGTTGCGCCCGCCCCGTCGACGAAATCGGCGAAGCAGGAAGGCAGCGCCTCGTCGGCGCGGTCCGAGATCGCGCGGATCGCGATGAACGGCAATCCCTGCGCGGCGGCCGCGCGGGCGACGTGATGGCTTTCCATGTCGATCGCCAGCGCGCCGGTGCGCGCGAAGGCCGCGGCCTTTTCCTGCGGTGACGCAAGCATGCGATCGAGACCAAGGATCGCACCACCCCCGCCCCCTACCCCCTCGTCATCCCGGCCTTGAGCCGGGATCCATGTCGACGTCTGCGCTTGCTCCTGCGATGGACCCCGGGTCAAGCCCGGGGTGACGGATCGTGGTGTTGCCGCGGCCGCGCGAACCCAGGCAGGATGCGCGACGAACACGTCGCCCTTCTCATCGGCGATCCGCTCCGCCACCACCACATCGCCGCAGCGCAGTTCCGGATGCAGCGCGCCGGCGATGCCGAAGCTGACCAGGCCGGTAACGCCGCCGGCGATCAGGCGCTCGATCTTCGCCGCCGCGCCATCCGCCTTGCCGCCGATGCTGATGCAGGCGACATCGAGGCCGCGCAGGACCCGCGCTTCGGATTTGAGCCCGGTGACGACGCCCAGCAAGCGCGCGCTCACATGCCGTGCAGGACGGTGGTGGAATTGCCGCTCTTCAGGTTGCGGTAACGCGCCAGCGCCCAGAGCGGGAAGAACTGCTTGTAGCCGTGGTAACGCAGATAGAAGACGCGCGGGAAGCCGACCGCGGTGAAATGCTCCTCGTCCCACGAGCCGTCGGCCTTCTGCGTGGCGATCAGGTGCCGCACGCCGCGCTCCACCGCCGGCGCATCGACTTCGCCCGCCGCCATCAGGCCGAGCAGCGCCCAGGCGGTCTGCGACGGCGTGGACTCCTTGCCCTCGCCGCGCGGCTGGTCGTCCCAATAGGAGGCGCCGTCCTCGCCCCAGCCGCCATCCGGGCGCTGCTTGGCGCGCAGGAAATCGGCGGCCTTGCGCATCGCCGGATGGTTCGACGGCAGGCCCACGGCGTTCAGCGAACACAGCACCGACCAGGTGCCGTAGAGATAGTTGGTGCCCCAGCGGCCGAACCACGCGCCGTCATGCTCCTGCTCTCGCAGCAGGTAGTCGACGGCCGCTTTCACCTTTGGATGGTCGATCTTGTAGCCGAGCTGCGCCAGCATGGAGAGGCAGCGCGCGGAGACGTCGGCCGTCGGCGGGTCGAGCAAGGCGCCGTGATCGGCGAAGGGAATGTGGTTCAGGTAGTAGTATTCGTTGTCGGCGTCGAAGGCACCCCAGCCGCCATTCTTGCTCTGCAGGCCGAAGATCCACTCGACGGCGCGGTCGATGCTGGCGCGATAGCGCTCGCGGTCGGCGCGATCCATGGCCATCACCACCACGGCGGTGTCGTCGACATCCGGGTAGTAGTCATTGCGATACTGGAAGGCCCAGCCGCCGGGCGGCACATTCGGGCAATTCACCGCCCAGTCGCCGTGGACGTCGAGAATCTGCCGGTCCTTCAGCCAGTCGAGCGCCGGCAGCGCCCGCTTCGCGGCTTCACCGCCCACCTCCAGCAGCGCATGCGCGGCCAGCGCGGTATCCCAGACCGGCGACAGGCAGGGCTGGCAATAGGCGCGGTCGTCCTGGACGACGAGCAGCTTCTCGACCGACTGCCGCGCGATGGCGCGTTCCGGATGATCCTCCGGATAGCCGAGCACGTCGTACATCATCACCGAGTTCGCCATTGCCGGATAGATGGCGCCCAGTCCGTCTTCGCCGTTCAGGCGCTCCGACACCCAGGCCACGGCATTGTCGACCGAGCGCCGGCGCAGGCTCTGCGGGAACATCCATTGCGTGCGCTGCAGGACGCGGTCGACGCCGCGGAAGAAGGCCGCCCAGAAACCGTGGCGCTTCATGTTGTACCAGTTCGTCACCTGCTCCGGCGGGGTGACGAAAAGCTCGCGCACATCGACTCCGCGGCGGTTGCGCGCCAGCGGCCTTTTCTCCATCAAAACCAGCAATGGAACGATAACAGTGCGTGACCAATAGCTGACCTTGTCCAGGTGGAAGGGGAACCAGCGCGGCAGCACCATGATCTCGACCGGCATCACCGGCACGGCGCGCCACGGCACCTGGCCGAACAGGGCGAGCTGGATCAGGGTGAAGACGTTGGATTCCTTGGCCCCGCCATGGTGCAGGATCGCCTCGCGCGCGCGAATCATGCCCGGGGAATTGATATCCTCGCCGCACATCTTCAGCGCGTAATAGGCCTTCACGCTGGCCGAGATGTTGAAATCGCCGGCATGGAACAGCGGCCAGCCGCCGTGATCGCCCTGGATCGACCACAGATAGCTGACGATCTTGCGCTCGAGCTCCGGCGCGTCCGGCTCGCCCAGGAAATGGCGCAACAGCACGTATTCGGCCGGAATCGTGGCATCGGCCTCCAGTTCGAAGGCCCAGTGCCCGTCGGTGCGCTGCGTCGCCAGCAGCGCCTCCGCCGACCGGTCGATCCCGGTTTCGGTGCGTGCCATCAGGTTGCGGAAATCCGAGGCGCGCGCTGTTGCTCCGCGACCATCCATATTTGGAACCATTCTAAAGATCGTGAACAAGGCGCAGAATGCGTGAAGTCTCGCCGCATTTCAACCGGCGTCAACGCGGTCTTAACCACGCGCCGCCTGCGTCGACTCGCGCGGTGAAAAGATTGCATCCCGGTTCAAGATAAGGGTTAGATCAACGCGCAGAAAGAGAGACCCGACCGCCACAATGGCTTCCAAACCAGAGGGCCGCACCTGGTCGCCATCGCTGTCGCAGCGGATGCTTGCCATCCTTGCGGCCAGCGTGATCGCCGTCAGCGCGCCGGCGGCCCTGGTCTTCTACTGGTTTACCCGCGATTCCGCCATCGCCGAGGCGGAGCACTTCGTCCAGACCTCCACCGACCGCCGCATGCTCGGGTTGCAATACACGCTGCACCTGGCACAGAACAGCCTGTCTCGTTTCGAGTTGATGCTGCGCGACGCGCTCGCCGTTCCTCCTGACGTCGAGGAGGACCGCGCCCTGCAGCGCGATCTGGCGACCAATGCGGGGGGCATGCTGGTGACCCGCCGGCCGCAGGGCAGCGCCGCCGCCAGGGCCGAGATCTTCATCGATCCGCGTTCCCCCGGCGACGCGGCGTTCCGGCGCCTGCATCTGCGCGCCCAGCGCCTGATGACGCAATATGCCGGCACCGTCGTTCCGCCGCTCGACTCGTTGTGGCTGCTGACCCGCAGCCGGTCCGGCATCATCTTTGTGCCGCGCGACCCGGATTTCGCCGAGCGCTTCACCACCCAGCGCGACTATCTCGAAACCCAGTGGCTCAAGCTCGGCGATCCGGCGGTGAACCCGAAGCGGGAGCTGCGCTGGACCACGCCCGAATACGACCCGGTTCTCCAGGCCTGGCTCATCAGCGCGATGCAGCCGCTGGACTTCAACGGCGCCTGGTTCGGCACGATCGGCCACGACCTCTACCTTGACGAGCTGGCGAGCCGCCTGATCGGCGCCGACGAATTGCCGGGCACCGAGCATTTCCTGGTCGATGCCGCGGGCGGGCCGATCATCGCCGGCCGCTGGCAGCCGATGTTCCAGACGAACCAGCTGGCGCCCGAGGCGCGCGGCGAATTCGACAAGACGGTGGCCGCGCTGAACGCCGCCATTGCCGGGACCGATTTCTCGCGCTCGATCCACCTGCGGCTGAACGGGATTCCGGTCTCGGTCGCGGTACGCGACGTGCCGCAGACCGGCTGGCGCTATTTCATGGTGACACCGATCGCCAGCATGGCCGGCGCTGCCGATCGGGCGCTGCTGCTCTTCGGCCTGACCGCCCTCCTCGCCGTCATCCTGGTGGCGGCGACGACGCATCTGCTCATGCGGCGGCAGATCATCGATCCGGTGCGCGAGCTGGCCGACACGGTCCGCAGGTTCGCCGCCGGCGACGCCCAGGCGCGGGCGGGCCTCGCCCGCAACGACGACATCGGCGACCTCGGCCGCGCCTTCAACGCGATGGCGGACCGCATCACCGCCGCGCATGACGATCTCACCATGACCCAGGAGGAGCTGCAGCATCGCAACGCCGCGCTGGTGCACGCCAACCGCACCAAGTCGAACTTCCTGGCCAATATGAGCCACGAGCTGCGCACGCCGCTGAACGCCATCATCGGCTTCGCCGAGATCCTGCGCCACCAGATGTTCGGTCCGCTGGGCAACGAACGCTACTCCGGCTATGTCGAGGACATCCAGCGCAGCGGCCAGCATCTGCTCTCGCTCATCAACGATATCCTGGACATGTCGAAGATCGAGGCCGGGCGGCAGCCGATGAAGCTGGAGCAGCAATCGCTGCGGCCGCTGGTCGAGCGCAGCCTGCGCATGGCCCAGCCGATGGCCCAGCACCGCTCGGTCTATCTCGATTTCAGCGCCAGCGACCCGGAGCTTTCGGCGAGCTGCGACAGTCGCGCGGTCATCCAGATGGTGGTCAACCTGGTGTCGAACGCGGTGAAGTTCTCGCCGGCGGGCGGCACCGTGCAGGTCCGCCTCGAGCCGTCCAGCGTCGGCGGCGCCAAGATCAGTGTCGCCGACGACGGCCCGGGCATCGACGAGAGCGTGCTGCCCCATCTGTTCGAGGCCTATGCCCACCGCGCGGCGATGACGACTTCGCGCTATGACGGCGTCGGCCTCGGCCTCGCCATCACCAAGGCGCTGATCGAACTGCATCACGGCAGCATCCGGGTGTCGACGCAGCCCGGTCGCGGCACCACCATGACCCTGGAAATGCCGCCGACCATTCCCTGAGCCCGACCATTCCCTGAGCGGAGCCAGCGACGGCCGCGCGTGCTGGCAATCCACTGCCGCTGTGTATAGCCTGTGCGCGCTGCCATCAGCCGTGACGTCGGATGCCGCCAGACCAACCGCCGGAAGCATTGTCTCTGCCAGGATCATCGCCGGGAACCCCGGCTCGCGGGGCGCCCCGCGCCCCGGCGCGCGCGCCGGCGATCGACATCCAGGCCGGCGATGCCCCAATTGTGAGTTCCCCCATCATGAGTTCCTTGGGGGGAGATGCCTTGGGCGTCGATCAGATGGGCGGGCCGGCCGGCCTGCCGGGATCCGGCGGCGCGACGCCGGACCGGGCCTCGATCGGCCTTACCCGGACCCTGGCGCTGATCTCCGCCGGGATACTCGGCACGGCCGTCATCGTCGGACTGCCGGTGCTGCTGCAGCAGCAGGCGCTCCTGGCCGAGGATATCGCCGCCCTGCCCGCCGGCGCGGCCCCCGACACCGCCTTCCGGCATCTCGCCCAGGTCTATTGGGTGTTGCTGGTGGTGATCGCGGCGGCCGGGGGCGGCTTGGCCGCGGCGGTACTGCGCATGCTGCGCCATGCGCAATCCCAGGCCGCGCTGCGCCGCGAGGTCCAGTCGATGCTGCTGCGCGCCGAACGCGCCCGCATCGACGCCGACCAGGCGAATGCCGACAAGTCGCGCTTCCTGGCCGAGGCCGGCCATGATCTGCGCACGCCGCTCACCACCATCCTGGGCTATGGCGAATTGATCGAACGCGAAATGCTGGGGCCCATCGGGCGCCTCGCCTATCGGCAGGCGGCCGCGCACATCGTCCAGGCCGCCCGGCAGCTGACCCAGCGCATCGCCGACATCATCGAGCTGTCGCGCGTCGAGGGGTCAATCGCCCGGCCGTCGGAGGATGCGACGCCGGTTTCCACCATGGTGCGCGAGATCCACGCCTGGGCGGTCACCACATACGCGCCCAAGCACCTCACCATCGGCATCAGGCTGCCGCAATCGCCGGCGGGGCTGAAGGTCCAGCCGCTGCTGCTGCGCCGGCTCGTGCGCGGCCTGATCTCGGGCGCCGCGGAGCGCACCCCGGCCGGCGGCGCCATCATCCTCTCGGTCGGCTTCGGCGGCGACGGCAGGCTCGACGTCGCGGTGCGCGACACCGGCGCGATGCCTGGGCTCGGCACCGGCGGGCGAGTCTACGACCGCCGTTCGCCGCTGTTGGCGCTGAGCGAGGATGGCGGCGATCTCGGCCTGCTGATCGTGCAGGCCCTGATGCGCTCGATCGGCGGCCAGATGGAGGTGGTGGACACCGCCGGACGCGGCTCAGAGATCCACCTGCTGTTCCCCCGCCACCTGGTGGTGCGCGAGGAGCACCGCATGCGCCGGCGGCAGATCGTCGATTAGCCCGGCCGGCGAAGCCGGCAAATCAGTCCCTGGATCAGCCCGAAGCGCCGAGCTGGCGCTTCGCCACCACCGACAGCGGCGCGACGACGAAGCCGCGCGCCTTGGCCCCGGGCAGCCAGGCCCTGATCGCCGCGATGGTCGCAGGATGCGGGTGGCCGATGGCGATCGCCTGGCCGGTCGCCAGCGCCACGCGTTCGGCCGCCGCCAATTGCCGCGCCACCGCCGTCGCGCTCATGTCGTCGTCGAGGAAGACGTCGCGCGTGACATGGGCCACGCCCATGGCCGCGGCAAGGCGGTCGCCGACGCTGGCGGCGATGGTGCGCGAATCCAGGAACAGCAGGTTGCGCCGGCGCATTTCCTCGATCACCACCCGCATGCCGCGCTCATCCTGGGTGAAGCGGCTGCCCATGTGGTTGTTGATGCCGACATAACCGTCGAGGCGGTCCAGCCCCCAGCGCAGGCGCGCCAGGATCTCCGCGTCGCTCAGCTGCACCTTCAGCGCCTGCGGCCCCGGGTCGACTTCGCCGCCCAGCGGCTCCATCGGCACATGCACCATCAGTTCGTGACCCTTGGCGCGCGCCCGGGCGGCCATCTCGCCGACCCCGTCGGCATAGGTCATGAATGAGAGCGTGATTTCCGGCGGCAACTTGATCGCCGCCTCCGCCTGCGCCTTGTTGACGCCGACATCGTCCAGCACGATGGCGATGACCGGGCGCCCGCGCGGCACCGAGAAGGCGACCGAGTTGCGCAGCCAGGCGGGGTCGCCGGCCACGCCGCTGGGATAGAAATCGACCGGGCCGATGGCGGCAATCCGGGTGGGTTCCTCCGCCGCCTTCGCGACGACCGCCGGCGGTGTCGGCTTCGAGGTCGGAGTCTGCTGCGCCCGGACGATTGCCGGCGCGGACTGGGCGGACGCCTCCTCGTAGCGCGGCTGCGGTTGCGGTTGGGCCGGTGGCAGGGCTTCAGGCGGTGCGGCAGTCTCCGACGCCGCCGCGGAAGCTAGGTTCTCGACCACCTTCGGCGTCTCGATCTTGACCCGCGCGCCGGTGCTGGGGTCGCGGCTTTCCGGGTTCGGCGCGGCGATGACCTTGTCCGCCTGCCCCGGCGGATCGAAGAGCGGCCAGTCCGGCACCAGCGCCACCGCGACCCCGAGCCCGGCGCCGATCAGGATGCCGGCGGCGAAACCGCCCCAGCCGATCGGCCAAAGCACGCGCTGCAGGGCCGAACCGAGCGCGCCGCCGATCCCGCTGCCGATGGCCGCCAGCATCGACGGCCGCCGGCGCGCCGGGCGCCGGGTGGGCGCGCGCCGTTTCGTCTTCTTGCGGTTTCGAGTCTTGCGGTCCATGCGCACCTATTCTTCGTCCACTTCCTTAGCCAGGGTCGGCGACAGGCGCAACACCTGCGGCGTCGCCACCGCGACCACGATGCCGACGACCGCGACGCCGGTCACCAGCAGCGGCGAAACGGGCAGATAGCCGAAAGCCGCTGCGACGAGCACCCAGCCGGGCGCATTCGACAGCAACGTCACGATCAAGACGCGGGCGCGGAAATCGGCGGCGAAGCGCGCCAGATCGGCGAGGCTGCGCGGGTCTTCACGCGCGACGACCAGATGCGCGGCCGGCATCGCCTGCGCCGGCGAAGCCGGGCCGAAGCGCACCACCATGGCGCCGGACTCGTCGGCCTGGCCCGGCCGGATCACGGCGACGGATTCGTCCGCCCGCTCTTCCGCCTTTGCCGCGCGCGGGACCTGCAACGATTTCAGCGCCGGCTCGTCCCGCGTGTCGCGCGCGCGCGCCGACATTCTCACGTCCACCTCTTGGGCCTGCAGCGACTGCAGGGCCGCCGCCGCCCCGGGCCGCGACCCGATGGCGAAAACAAGGACCCCCAGAACGCGGCGTTGCGGCCGGTGCTCCACCACGGCCAGCACATCGCGGTCGAGCGACTTCGCCAGCATGATCGGCTCCTCGAAGGCGCCGAGTTCGAAGCCGCCTTCCAGCATGGCCGCCTGATCGCACAGCGCGATCTCCGCGCCATCGCCCAGCGTCGCGTGATGCGCCTGCGCCGGCATGCCGTGCGCGGTTTTCAGGATCGGCAGGCGGATGCGGTGCGAAACGCCGAACTCCTGGATCGCCCGGCCGAGTTCGCTATCGTCGTCCATGGTCAGCGCCGCGGCCAGCGCCGCGAGATCGCCGGGCTTGACGCCTTCCGCCGGATAGAGGCCGGTCAGCTTCGGCCGGTCGCCGAGCAGGATGGCCGGCGACAGCAGCCGCCACGAACGCCGCCCGGCAAGGTCCGGCAGGAAACCCGGATGGGCGAAATAAACCCGCCGCGCCGCCAGCGTCGAACGCGCCGTGTCGGCGAGCGAAGCCCAGGCGAGGATGGCACCGGGCGACACAACGCCCATGATCGCCGCCGAGGATGGCAGACGGGTAACCAGATAGGTAATCCCGACCATTGCGACGACATTCGCCGCCAGCAACCCCGGGACCGGCGGCAACAGGCTCACCCGATGCGGCGCCACGGCGCCCGCGGCGAGCCCGGATTCGATGGATTGGATCAGGGCCAGGGCGGCGAAGATGCCCGTGCTCGCGGTCCAGGCGATCATCAGCACGCAGAGGTCGGCACCCTGCGCATCACCGCGCCGCGTGGCGATGATCGCGCCGCCGCCGGCGAGGATGATCACCCAGAGCGGGAATTCCAGCCCGCGCAATTGCCGGCGCCGCAGGCAGACCCAAAGGCCGTAAAGCAGCGCCAGCCCCGCGCCCAGCACCAGTTCCAGCCGCAGCCATCCCGATCCGATATCGGGCGTCTCGGGCGCCACCGAGCGCCAGACCGGCCAGGCCGCAAGGACGGCCGCTGCCACCGGCCAGAGCCAGATCGCCGGTCCCCGCATCGATAGGCTCGATGGAGACATGGCGCGCGCAATCATCGGCCCGCGCGCCTTTCTGGCGCTTGCCTTGCTTCGCGCGGCCCGGGGCGGCTAAACTCCCGGCCGCATTGGAAAAGGGGTGCCGGAAACCGGCTTTGCGCGTCCATGTTCATCCTGATCGATAACTACGACAGCTTCACGTACAATCTTTACCATTTCCTTGGCGAACTGGGGGCCGAGATCGAGGTCTATCGCAACGACAAGATCACCGTGGACGAGGTCCTGGCCAAGCACCCCCAGGGCATCATCCTCTCCCCCGGCCCCTGCGACCCGGACAAGGCCGGCATCTGCCTGGACCTGATCAAGGCAGCGGCCAAGGCCAGGATCCCCCTCCTCGGCGTCTGCCTCGGCCACCAGGCGATCGGCCAGGCCTTCGGCGGCAAGGTGGTGCGGGCGCCCAAGCCCATGCACGGCAAGCTCTCCAGGGTCCACCACAAGGACAAGAGCGTGTTCCGCGGCCTGCCCAACGACTTCCAGGCGACGCGCTACCATTCGCTGACCGTGGCGCCGGAAAGCTTCCCCTCGGAGCTTGAAGTGACGGCTGAAACCGAGGATGGCATCATCATGGGATTGCAGCATAAATCGCTGCCGCTCTGCGGCGTGCAGTTCCATCCCGAGAGCATCGCCTCGGAGCATGGCCACCAGCTGCTGGCGAACTTCCTGCGCGACGCCGGCTGCAATGTAGCCGGTTCCCGCGTGCTGCAATGAGCGACGCGCCCACTGACCTCAAGGGTTTCATCGGCCAGCTGGCCCAGGGCCGTCCGCTCTCGCGCGCGCAGGCCGAGCAGGCTTTCGGCATCATGATGTCGGGCGAGGCGACGCCGGCGCAGATCGGCGGCTTCCTGATGGCGATGCGCGTGCGCGGCGAGACCATCGACGAGATCACCGGCGCGGTCAGCGTCATGCGGGACAAGATGACCCGGATCAAGGCCCCCGTCGGCGCCATCGACGTCTGCGGCACCGGCGGCGACCAGGCCGGCACGCTCAACATCTCGACCGCCGTCGCCTTCGTCTGCGCCGCCTGCGACGTGCCGGTGGCCAAGCACGGCAACCGCGCGGCCTCCTCCAAGAGCGGCGCGGCCGACGTGCTGGCCGCTCTCGGCGTCAACATCGATGCCGACATGGAGACGGTCGAGGCGGCCCTATCCGAAGTCGGCACCACCTTCATGTGGGCGCAGAAGCATCACAGCGCCATGCGCCATGTCGGGCCCAGCCGGGTTGAGCTCGGCACCCGCACCATTTTCAACATCATGGGCCCGCTCTCGAACCCCGCCGGCGTCAAGCGCCAGCTGCTCGGCGTCTTCGCCGAGCAATGGCTGGAGCCGATGGCCGAGGTGCTGCGCAACCTGGGCAGCGAGCACGCCTGGGTGGTGCATGGCGGCGACGGGTTGGACGAGCTCACCACCACCACGGTCAGCCACGTCTGCGAGCTGAAGAAAGGCAAGATCCGCCGCTTCGAGATCTCGCCCGGCGATCTCGGCCTCGCCACCGCGAGCAAGGCCGACATCCAGGGCGGCGATCCGGAGCAGAACGCCGCCGCCATCCGCGCCTTGTTCGACGGCGAGACCGGCCCCTATCGCGACATCGTGCTGCTGAACGCCGCCGCCGCCCTGGTCGTGGCCGACCGCGCCGCCAACATCGAGGAGGGCATGGTGCTGGCGCGCGAGGCGATCGACTTCGCCAAGGCGCGCAAGGTGCTGGAGAACCTCATCCGCTTCACCAACGAGGCGAAGGCGCCGGCATGAGCGACGTCCTCGCCAAGATCTGCGCCGACAAAAGGCACCACATCGCGGAGCGCAAATCGCTCAGCCCGCTGTCCGAGATCCGCGCCGCGGCCGAGGCGCGCAACCGCAGCGACCCGCCGCGCGGCTTCCGCGCCCGCCTGGAGCGCGTGGTGAAGTCCGGGCATTTCGGCCTGATCGCCGAGATCAAGCGCGCCTCGCCCTCAAAAGGCTTGATCCGCGCCGATTTCGACCCGCCCTCCCTCGCCCGCGCCTATGCCGCCGGCGGCGCCACCTGCCTCTCGGTGCTGACCGACAAGCCGTATTTCCAGGGCGAAGACGGCTTCCTCGACCAGGCGCGCAAGGCCTGCGCCCTGCCCGCCTTGCGCAAGGATTTCATGCTCGACCCCTACCAGGTGTTCGAGGCCCGCGCGATCGGCGCCGATTGCATCCTGCTGATCATGGCCGCGCTCGAGGATGCCGAGGCGGCGGAACTCGAATCCCTCGCCTTCGACCTCGGCATGGATGTGCTGGTCGAAGTGCATGATGCGGCCGAGATGGAGCGCGCCCTGCGCCTCGGCTCCAGGCTCATCGGCGTGAATAACCGCAATCTCAAGACCTTGCAGATAGACCTTGCAACGACGGAGAAGCTGGCGCCGATGGTGCCGAAGGACCGGATGCTGGTCGCCGAGAGCGGACTCTACGCCACCGCGGATCTGGAGCGCATGCACCGGGTCGGCGCCTCGGTCTTCCTGGTCGGCGAATCCCTGATGCGGCAGCCGGATGTCACCGCGGCGACCCGCGCCTTGCTCGGCCGCCATGCGCCGGCCATCGCGGCGGAGTAGGCGATGAGCGGCTTCACCCATTTCGACGAGCACGGCAACGCCCGCATGGTCGATGTCGGGGCCAAGGAGGTGACCGAGCGCGTCGCCACCGCCAGGGGCGCCGTGCTGATGCAGCCGGCGACCATCGCCCTCATCCGCCAGGGCGGCATCAAGAAGGGCGACGTGCTCTCGGTCGCTCGGCTGGCCGGCATCATGGGCGCCAAGAAAACGCCCGACCTGATTCCCCTCTGCCACCCGCTGGCCTTGACCTCGGTCGCGGTGGATCTGACGGTCGACGAGGCGCGCAACGCCATCGACATCACCGCCACCTGCAAGCTCGCCGGCAAGACCGGCGTGGAGATGGAGGCGCTGACCGCCGTCTCGGTCGCAGCGCTGACCGTCTACGACATGTGCAAGGCGGTCGACAAAGCCATGCGCCTGACCGACATCCGCCTGGTCCACAAGAGCGGCGGGAAGTCGGGGACGTATGAGGGTGCCTAGCTTATGATTGCCCCCACGCCCACCCCAAACTCAGCCGTCATGGCAAGGCCTGGCCTTGCCATCCACGAGTTTGGCGGCAACCGCCGCGGTCCTTCCGACGATTCGGCGGGCACACATCTCAACCGAGCCAGGTATTCGTGGATGCCAAGGCCAAGCCTTGGCATGACGAGAGAAATTGTCTGGGGACGGAGCATCTGATGCTCTCCGTCGCCGAAGCCACCGAGAAGATCGTCGCCGCCTTCGCCCCGATCGGCGCGGAGACGGTGTCGCTCGACCGCGCCTTCGGCCGCGTGCTGGCCGAGCCGCTGACCGCGCGCCTGACCCAGCCGCCCGCCGATGTCTCGGCGATGGACGGCTATGCGCTCCGCGCGGCCGATGTCGCCACCCTGCCGGCGCGGCTCAAAGTCAGCATGAAGATCGCCGCGGGCCAGGCGCCCGAAGGCACCCTCAAATCCGGCGAAGCGGCGCGCATTTTCACCGGTGCCGTGGTCCCCTCCGGCGCCGATACCGTGATCATCCAGGAGAACACCGAGGCCGAGGGCGATTTCGTCACCGTGCGCGAGGGCGACCGCAAGCTGGGCCAACACATCCGCAAGGCCGGCTTCGACTTCAAGACCGGCGACGTGGCCCTGCCCGCCGGCCGTTATCTCAGCGCGCGCGACATCGCCCTGGCCGCGGCGATGAATCGGCCCTGGCTCAGCGTCTCGCGCAGGCCCCGCATCGCGCTGCTCTCGACGGGCGACGAGCTGGTCAATCCGGGCGATCCCGTAGGCCCGGCGCAGATCATCGGCAGCAACGGCATCGGCCTCTCCGCCTTCGTCGCCGCCTGCGGCGCGGAACCGCTCAATCTCGGCATCGCGCGCGACAACATGGCCGATCTCGACCGCGCGCTCGATGCCGCCAAAGGCTGCGACGCGCTGGTGACGCTCGGCGGTGCCTCGGTCGGCGATCACGACCTGGTGCAGAAGGCACTGAAGGCGCGCGGCATGGACCTCGCCTTCTGGAAGGTCGCCATGCGTCCCGGAAAGCCGCTGATGTTCGGCCGCCTCGGCGCCATGAACGTGCTCGGCCTGCCCGGCAACCCGGTATCGGCCATCGTCACCGCCACCTTGTTCCTGAAGCCCGCCATCGCGCGCATGCTCGGCCTGAAGGCGAGCAACCGACCCAATCCCATGATCGCGCTCGGCCGCGATCTGCGCGCCAACGACCAGCGTCAGGACTATCTCCGCGCCCACCTTTCGGTCGATGCCGGCGGCCGCGCCGTGGTCACGCCGTTCGACAAGCAGGACAGCGCCATGCTGTCCCTCCTCGCCTCCGCCGATTGCCTGATCATCCGCCAGCCGCACGCCCCGGCCGCGGAAGCCGGCGAGCCGGTGGAGGTGCTGATGCTGGGCGGCGGCTGCCTGTCGATCTAGGATTCCATATTCGCCCGCGCGCGTTCCGCGAGTTCGGCCGCACGTGGCGGGAAGGCGATCCGGTTGGCGAGGTCGATCGTCGGGACCGCATCCGCCTCCGCTTCGACCAGCAGGCCGGGCAGGTTGAGGTCGCGCAGCATCGCCGCGATCTTCGGCGTGTTGCCGCCATAAGTAACGAAGGGCCCGCCAAGGCAGAGCCGCGCGATCACGTAGTGAAACCGGCCGGAGAAGACGAAGCGCGCGTCGCGGATCAGGCGCGCCCATTCCTCGAAGCTGGACGCGGCGATGACCTCCGCCCCAAGCGGCGCCGCGCAAAGCCTGGCCTGATCGGCCTCGTCGGTCGCCGGGTTCTTCGGCGCGCCCAGCAGCCAGATCACCCGCAGCCCGGCCCGCACCAGGCGCATGGTTCCGGCCTTCAGCACGCCGAACCGCGCCTCGTCCATCGCCGAGGTGCCGGTGATGACGGCGTAGTCGGCACCATCCCGGCGCGGCTGCAGCGCCGCGCTCTCCAGCGTCAGCGGCAGGCAATCGAAGGCGAGCCGCGCCGCCAGCCCGAAGCGCTCGCGCAGGATCCGGAGGCTGTCGGATTCGCGCACCGCCACATGGTGCGCGCTGTGATAGGCGGCGCGGTAGAATGCGAGCGCGGCGGGATCGCCGACCGGCGGGAAGACGCTGTGGTTGACCAGGTGCACGCGTTTGTTCAGCACCCTGCCGCAGATTGCCATGATGAAGAGCAGCCGTTTCACGTGCGCGGCGAAGCCGTGCAAGGTGCCTTCGCCGTTGATGACGATCCCGTCGGCCTCGATCAGGGATTGCGCCGCGGGCCAGGTCTTCAGGAAAGCCTCGGCACTGCGCAGGTCGCTCATCTCTTCCGGCGTCTCGGGCAGATGCGAGGGCGCATAGCTCATCTTGATCGGCACGATCGTGATCGTTTCCGGCTGGAACCGGCGATCAACCAGCCCACGCAGGCCCAGCGAGGAGCCATGGCAGCCCCAGTGGTACCATTCCGACGTGTCATTGAGGATGCAGACGTTCGTCGCTGAGGCCATGCGGTCCCCTCCCGAGACCCGGCCGCATTATCCGCGCGCCGGGCCGAGCGGTCCATCCCGGGCGCCTGCCGCCCTTTGTCTCACCGGCCCTCGCCGCCTCGCGCGGACTGCCTCGAAAACAACCGCGCCCCGCGCCGCTTGCATGACAAATGGGCATGGTTCGCCCTTGCGCGAAATACCCGCGCTGCGGCAGACTCGGCACCGCTGCGCGGGTTAGAACGCAGGCTAGGACGGGGCGGGCAAGATGAATGTGTGGCGCGGTCTGTTGCGCCGGCCTTTGGCGATGGCTGGTCTGGTCGTCGCGCTTGCCTTTGTCGTCATCGCGGTCTTCGCCCCGGTCATCGCGCCCTATGCGCCGGAAGAACAGTTCTTCGACGGCCTGACGCTGGAAGGCTCGCCGCTGCCGCCCAACGAGCGCTTCCTGTTCGGCACCGATCTGCTGGGACGCGACCTGCTTTCGCGCATGATTTATGGCGCGCGCACCTCGCTCATCGTCGGATTGCTCGCCAATGGGATTGCGCTCCTGATCGGCACGTCGGTCGGCATCACCGCGGGGTTCCTGCGCGGATTGCCGGGCGCGATCCTGATGCGCTCGACCGATCTGGTGATGGCCTTTCCCGCCCTCATCCTCGCCATCACCATCGCCGCGCTCAAGGGCCCCAGCCTGTGGCTGGTGGTGCTGGTGATCGCCTTGGTCAACTGGGGCCCGATCGCCCGCGTGGTCTTTTCCGAGACCACCTCGCTGGCCGAGCGCGAATTCATCGCCGCCGAGCGCGCGATCGGCGCCGATACCTCCCGCATCCTGTTCAAGCACATCCTGCCGCATCTGCTGCCGATCATCATCGTCTGGGGCACGCTCGGCATCTCGACCACCGTGCTGTTCGAGGCCCTGCTCTCCTATCTCGGCGTCGGCGTGCAACCGCCGGAGCCGAGCTGGGGCAACATCGTCTATGATGGGCAGAGCTACTTCCAGTCGGCGCCCTGGCTGGTCTTCTTCCCCGGCTTCGCGGTGGCGCTGCTGGCCCTCGCCGTCAACCTCGTTGGCGACGCCCTGCGCGACCTGCTGGACCCCACTCTGCGGGGGCGGCACTGATGCCAGCCTATCTCGCGCGCCGCCTGGTGCAGTCCGCGCTCATCCTGCTGGGCGTGTCGATCATCACCTTCCTGCTGCTGCATTTCCTGCCCGCCGATCCGGCGCGCATGGTCGCCGGCCGCACCGCCAGCGCGGCGCAGGTCGAGCAGGTGCGCCAGCAACTCGGCCTCGACCAGCCGATCTGGACGCAATACGGGCGCTACCTGTGGAAACTGGTGCAGGGGGATCTCGGCCGCTCCTATCTGCAGCGCACCCAGGTCACCGAGCTAATCGCCGCGCGCCTGCCGGCCACGGCTTTGCTGATGCTGGGCGCCATCCTCTGCGAGCTGCTGATCGGTGTGACCCTCGGCGCCTTCGCCGCCGCGCGCCGCGGCACGGCGGCGGACCAGGCGGTGATGGTCGGCGCACTGGTCTTCGTCTCCACTCCGCAATTCGTCATCGCGCTGACCTTGCTCTACGTCTTCGCCTATTGGCTCGGCTGGTTCCCCATCGGCGGCTTTGGCGATTTCAAGCACCTCGTCTTACCCGCAGTAACATTGGGGTTGCTCGGCGGCGGCTGGTACGCCCGCGTCACCCGCTCCAGCGTCATCGAAGTGCTACGACAGGACTTCGTTCGCACCGCGCGCGCCAAGGGTCTCGACCGCTGGCGGATTGTCCTGGTGCATGTGCTGCCGAACGCCGCCTTGCCGGTCATCGCCATGATCGGCATCGACATCGGCTACTTCATGAGCGGCATCGTCGTGGTGGAATCGGTGTTCGGCTGGCCGGGTATCGGACAATTGACCTGGCAGGCCATTCAGCAAATCGACATCCCGATCATCATGGGAGTAACCTTGGTGTCCGCCTGCGCGATCGTGCTCGGCAACCTGATCGCGGATCTGGTTGCCCCCTTCATCGATCCCAGGATCAAGCTGCGCTGACTGAATGCTGAAACAGAAACCATGTTGGGGAGACTTTGCATGAAACGCTTGCTCGCTTCCGTATCCCTCGCCGCGATGCTCGTTGCCGCGCCGGCCTTCGCCGCCGACATCAAGCAGGGCGGCGAGATGACCGTCACCTTCAAGGACGATCTCATCACCCTCGACCCGGCGATCGGCTATGACTGGAAGAACTGGTCGGTGATCAAGTCGGTGTTCGACGGGCTGATGGACTACAAGCCCGGCACCACCGAACTGGTGCCCGACCTGGCCGAGAGCTTCGAGGTCTCGGCCGACGGCCTCACCTATACCTTCAAGCTGCGCCCGGGCATCAAGTTCCACAACGGCCGCGCCATGACCGCCGCGGACGTCAAATACTCGCTGGAACGGACCTGCAACCCGGCGACGCAATCGCCCGGCGCCGGCTATTACGGCGCCCTGAAGGGCTTCGACGAGTTCCAGGCCGGCAGCGCCACGGAGCTGGCCGGCGTGGTGGCCGTCGACGATTCCACGGTGAAAATCGAGCTGAGCCGGCCGGATTCGACGCTGCTGCATCTGCTCGCCCTCAACTTCTCCTTCGTCGTGCCGAAGGAAGTGGTCGAGGCCGAGGGGCCCGATTTCGGCCACAAACCGGTCGGCACCGGCGCCTACAAGGTGACCGAGTGGACCTCGGGCCAGTCGATCACGCTGGAGCGCAACACCGACTACTTCAAGGCAGGCCTGCCGAAGCTGGACAAGATCAATTTCCAGATTGGTCAGGAGCCGGTCGTCAACCTGCTGCGCCTGCAGAAGGGCGAGATCGACATTCCCGGCGACGGCATCCCGCCGGCGAAGTTCGTCGAGGTGATGAACGATCCTACCTGGAAGGATCTCACCATCGTCACCGAGCAGCTGCACACCGGCTACGTCACCATGAATGTCAACGTGAAGCCATTCGACAACGTGGCGGTGCGCCAGGCGGTCAATATGGCCCTGAACAAGGAGCGAATCGTTCAGATCATCAACAACCGCGCGGTGCCGGCCAACCAGCCGCTGCCGCCGGCGATGCCGGGCTACGATACCAGCTTCAAGGGCTATGCCTATGACGTCGAGGGCGCCAAGGCGAAGCTGAAGGAGGCCGGCCTGGAGGGGGGCTTCGAGACCGATCTCTACGTCGCCAACACCGACCCGCAGCCGCGCATCGCCCAGGCGATCCAGCAGGACCTCGCCGCCATCGGCATCAAGGCGAATTTGAAGAACCTCGACCAGGGCAACGTCATCGCCGCCGGCGGGCAGAAGGAAGGCGCGCCGATGATCTGGTCCGGCGGCATGGCCTGGATCGCCGACTTCCCCGATCCCAGCAACTTCTACACCGTCATCCTCGGCTGCGGCGGCGCGGTCGAGGGCGGCTGGAACTGGGCCTGGTACTGCAACCCCGAGCTCGACAAGCGCGCCGAGGAAGCCAATGCCATGACCGACCCGGCCAAGAGCGCCGAGCGGGCCGCGGCCTGGGGCAAGATCTTCACCGATCTGATGGCGGATGCGCCTTGGGCGCCGGTCTTCAACGAGAAGGCCTATGTCATCCACTCGGCGCGCATCCAAGGGCCGCAGGGCGTCTTCGCCGATCCGATCCATATCCCGGTCAACTACGACGAAGTCTACGCCACCGACGCGCAGTAAACCGGAAGGGGGCGGGCTGTGCCCGCCCCCGTTCATGCCAGGAGCCTTTCATGTCGCGTTACCTGTTACCGCTTGCCGCCGCCTTCGCCCTCACCTCCTTCGCTGCGATCGCGCAGGAGCCGCAGAAGGGCGGCGAAGCGATCATCGTCTTCAAGGACGATTTCGATTCCATGGATCCCGCCATCGGCTACACCGTGCAGAGCTGGACGCCGATCAAGGCGGTGTTCGACGGGCTGATGGACTACAAGCCCGGCACCAGCGAGCTGGAGCCCGACCTCGCCGAGAGCTTCGAGATCTCGCCGGACGGCAAGACCTATACCTTCAAGCTGCGCCAGGGCGTCAAGTTCCACAACGGCCGCGAGATGAAGGCCGCCGACATCAAGTATTCGATCGAGCGGGTCTGCAACGCGGCGACGCAATCGCCCGGTGCCGGTTACTTCACCGGCATTCCCGGCTGCCAGGACATGCTCGACGGCAAGGCGACGGAGATGTCCGGCATCACCACCCCGGACGACTACACCGTGGTCTTCCAGCTGACCGAGCCGAACGCCACCATGCTGCACGTGTTCGCGCTCAACTTCTCCTTCGCCGTGCCGAAGGAAGTCGCGGAAGAATTCGGCCAGGACTTCACCCATCACGCGGTGGGCACCGGTGCCTACAAGATGACCGAATACAGCCCGGGCCAGCAGATCGTGCTGGAGCGCAACCCGGACTGGAACAGGGACGGCCGGCCCTATATCGACAAATACATCCTGCAATTCGGCGTCGAGCCGACGGTCGGCGTGCTGCGCGTGCAGAAGAACGAGGCCGACATCCTGGGCGAGATCTTCCCGCCGGCGAAGTATCTCGAGGTGTCGCAGGATGCGAGCCTGAAGGACCGCTTCGTCACCGCGGGCCAGCTCAACACCAACTACATGACGATGAACTTCAACATCAAGCCGTTCGACGATCTGCGCGTGCGGCAGGCCGTCAACATGGCGGTCAACAAGCAGCGCCTGGTGCAGGTGCTGAACAACCGCGGGACGGTGACGGGCCAGGTCCTGCCGCCCGCCATGGCCGGCTTCGATCCCCAGTATCAGGGCTATCCCTACGATCCGGAGAAGGCCAAGGCGCTGCTCGCCGAGGCCGGGCTGGGCGACGGCTTCACGACCGAGATCTACTTCCAGAACGTCGATCCCTGGCCGCGCATGGCGCAGTCGATCCAGCAGGACCTCGCCGCCGTGGGCATCAAGGCGGAGCTGCGTGGCCTCGACCTCGCCGCCTTCATCGGCACCGCCAGCAAGCCCGACGTGCCGCCGATGACCCTGACCGAGTGGTATGCCGACTTCCCCGATCCCAGCAACTTCTACACCGCGATCCTCGGCTGCTCCGGCGCGGTGGAAGGCGGCTACAACTGGTCCTTCTACTGCAACAAGGAGATTGACGACCGCACCAAGGCCGCCGACGCCATCGCCGATCCGGCGCGGGCGGCGGAGCGCATCGGGGAATGGCGCAAGATCATGGCCGACATCATGGACAAGGACGCCGCCTGGGTGCCGCTGTTCAACCCGAACCGCTACTCGCTCCGGTCCGAGCGGCTGCAGGGCGCGCCGGAGATGTTCAGCGACATCATCAGCCAGCCCTTCCCCTTCGACGCGGTCTGGATCAAGCAATAGGAGGCGAGACATGCGCCACAATCATCCGCACGGTCCGGTCAAGACGATCCACGGCCACCAGCATCACATCGGCTGGAACAACGCCAATCCGCCGATCGCCAAGGCTTCACCGGGCGACGTGCTCGAATTCGAGTGCCTTGACCCGTCCTGCGGCCAGATCACCCCGGACTGGAAGGCGGATGACCTGGCGCGGCTCGATTTCGGCAAGATCAACCCGACCCTCGGCCCCATCGAAGTGGATGGGGCCGAGCCGGGTGACGCCTTGCGCATCACTTTCCTCGGCTTCGAGAATTGCGGCTGGGGCTGGACGGCGAACATCCCGGGCTTCGGCCTGCTCGCCGACCAGTTCAAGGACCCGGCCCTGCACATCTGGAAATACGATGCCAGCCTGACGCAGCCGGCGATGTTCGGCGGCCTCGCCGCCGTGCCGCTGAAGCCCTTCTGCGGCACAATCGGCGTGGCCCCGGCCGAGGCGGGCCTGCATTCCGTGGTGCCGCCGCGGCGTGTCGGCGGCAACATGGACATCCGCGACCTGTCCATCGGCGCGGAGCTGTTCCTGCCCATCGAGGTCAAGGGCGCCCTCTTCTCCATCGGCGACCCGCACGCCGCCCAGGGCGACGGCGAGGTCTGCGGCACGGCGATCGAATCGCAGCACAAGGTCACGCTGAAGCTCGATCTGGTGAAGGGCGCCAATCTGAAGATGCCGCGCTTCCGCACGCCGGGCCCGGTCTCGCGCCACCTGGACGAGAAGGGCTACGACGTGACCACCGGCATCGCCCCCGATCTGTTCGAGGGTGCCCGCGCGGCGGTCAGCGGCATGATCGACCTCCTGACCAAGCGTCACAACATCTCGGCGGTCGAAGCCTACATGCTCTGCTCCGTCTGCGGCGACCTCCGCATCAGCGAGATCGTCGACATGCCGAACTGGGTGGTGAGCTTGTATTTCCCGCGGATAGTGCTGGATTAACGACGATGCCGCCGCTGCGCTGGATGAGACGATCCATATACGCTGTGGCGGCAGGCCTCACGCTCGCGTTGGCCGCGGCAGCTCTGACCAGGAAAGAGGCGACGCCATACTTGTCCGTGCAACACGATGAAGGAGGCGGCAACTTGATCTTGACCATCTCACCGTCGCTGTTCTGTGCCGGCCATGAATCCAGGACGAAATCCGAGCTCCACCGCTTTTCGTTCATATTCGATGGCGACGATTTCGCCCTGATACCCCACGAAGAAGGAGCGCCCAACCTCTTGCTGCTTCAAGTGCGCTGCACAGAACCCTTCGAGGCGGTGACGCAGCCGCTCGACAGTCTAAAACTTCGGCTTTTTGACGAAGAGGCTGGCGGAATTGTCACGGAGCGCGGCGAAGTCTTTCGATTCATCCAGTTCTTGGAACGGCCGCCGCAAGAAATAATCTCAGCCGGCGATGAGAAGAAGCTAGCTGCATACCTCTATGACCATGGAGGAGTTGCGGTCGGATCCTGCTACGCCGGCAAGGAAACTTGCTATTGGGCCATAGCCAAGGCGCCGGACCACAGAGAGAACTCGTCTCCTGCGGAAAGCACTGTCGACTACATCTGGGGCAGCGTGAAAGCACCTGCCGTTGATCTCACAATGATCGGCAGAAAGGCAGCAATGGCGCTCTTGGCATCCATCGATGAATCCTGTTCGGCCTGCGCGATGTCCGGCAATGCTGAGTAATCCGCCAGTTCGTGGCGCGCCCCTCCTCCAGCTCTCCGGCCTCCGCGTCGCCTTCGCCACGCCGTCCGGACCGCTGACCGTGGTCGACGGGCTCAGCTTCATGCTCGAGGCCGGCAAGACGCTCTGCATTGCCGGTGAGAGCGGCTCCGGCAAGTCGGTGACCGCGCTGTCACTGATGGGCCTGCTGCCCAAGCCGGCCGGGCGCGTCACCTCAGGGGCGGCGATCTTCCAGGGCCGCGACCTGTTCAGCCTCTCCGAAACGGAGATGCAGAAGATCCGCGGCGACGATATCGGCATGATCTTCCAGGAGCCGATGACCAGCCTGAACCCGGTCCTCTCCATCGGCACGCAGATGACCGAGGGTTTGCGCCGGCACAAGGGGCTGAGCCAGGGCGACGCCGAGAAGCGCGCGCTGTCGGTGCTCGATTCCGTGCGCATCCCGGAAGCGAAGCGCCGTCTCACGCAATACCCGCACGAGCTTTCCGGCGGCATGCGCCAGCGCGTGATGATCGCCATAGCGATGTCCTGCGATCCCAAGATCCTGATCGCCGACGAGCCGACCACGGCGCTCGACGTCACCATTCAGGCGCAGATCCTGGAACTGATGAGCGATCTGCAGAAACAGACCGGCACCGCCATCATCCTCATCACCCACGACATGGGCGTGGTGGCGGAGATGGCGGATGACGTGGTGGTCATGCGCCACGGCAGGATGGTCGAGCACGGGCCGGTGAAGTCGGTCTTCGCCACGCCGCAGGCCGATTACACCAAGGCGCTGCTCGCCGCCGTGCCGAAATTCGCCAATGGCCGCAGCGCACCGCCCGAGAAGCCGAAGATCGAGCCGGCGCTTGCCGTGCGCGACCTCATCGTGCGCTTCGACGTGAAGGGCGGCTTCTTCCACCGCACCCGCCAGCGCGTGCATGCCGTCGAGAAGATCTCCTTCGATTTGATGCCGGGCGAGACCCTGGCGCTGGTCGGCGAGAGCGGCTGCGGCAAGTCGACCAGCGCGCGCGCCATCATGCACCTCTCGCCCTTCACCGGCTCGGTCAAGGTCGCCGGCAAGGAGACCTCCGGCATCCGGGGCGCGGAATTGCGCGCGCTCCGCCGCAACGTCCAGATGATCTTCCAGGACCCGCATGCCTCGCTCGACCCGCGCATGAATGTCGGCGATCTGGTCGGCGAGCCGCTGGTGATCCACGGCCTCGCCTCCGGGCCTGAGCTGAAGGAGCGCGTCGCCGACCTGTTCCAGCGCGTCGGCCTGCCCAAGGAGCACATGACGCGCTACCCGCACGAATTCTCCGGCGGCCAGCGCCAGCGCATCTGCATCGCCCGCGCCTTGAGCCTCAACCCGAAAATCATCATCGCCGATGAATGCGTCTCCGCCCTCGACGTCTCCATCCAGGCGCAGATCCTGGAGCTGCTGAAGAAGCTGCAGGGCGAGATGGGTCTTTCCTACCTCTTCATCTCGCACGACATGGCGGTGGTGGAGCAGGTCAGCCACCGCGTCGCGGTGATGTATCTGGGCCAGATTGTCGAGACGGGGCCGACCGGGCGGGTGCTGGGTAATCCGCAGCATCCCTATACCCAGAAGCTGCTGGCGGCCGTGCCGATCCCCGACCCGGCCCGCCGCGGCCTCGCCCGCCGGCGCCTGGAAGGCGAGGTGCCGAGCCCGTTCCGCGCCGTCGATTACGTGCCGCAATACGTCAGCTACCGCGACCTCGGCGGCGGGCATCTGGTGGCGGCGCAATAGACGCGACGCCGGCCCGCGCCTGCAGGATCATCGAATAGCAGCCCGCGACGCGCGCCGCGCACGCGAACGGTTGGATGCTGTTATCTTTCGTTTCTCGCTCAACGACGTTCGATTCAGCACCATCACCTCATGGTCCTGCGACAGTTCCATCCTTGACAATCAGCGCCTCGAAAAAACATTCCAAACGATTCGAATATCCAGAAAAATTTACCCGTTGCAAGGATGCGCATGAGAGCGTTGCAGGTGAGGCACGACGCGCCGAGATCACCAAGGTACTCCCAAGAAAACGAGTCGAGGTCTTCAATGTCGCTGCTCACCGCGAGACGAAATGTCGAATCCGACCACACGCCCGCCGCGCGCAAACTGTCGCGCACGATTCAGCCGACCAACACCGAACGGACCTTCCGCCGAGACGAGATCATCGTCAGCAAGACCGATCTCAAGGGGCATCTCACCTACGTCAACCGGACCTTCATGGCGATCTCCGGCTACGAGGAGCCGGAACTGCTCGGCCAGCCGCACAGCCTGATCCGCCATCCGGAGATGCCGCGCTGCATCTTCAAGCTGTTGTGGGACCGGCTGCGCTCGGGCCAGGAGATCTTCGCCTACGTCAAGAACATGACGAAGACTGGCGACTACTACTGGGTGCTGGCGCATGTGACGCCCAGCTTCGTCGCCAGCGGCGAGATCGTCGGCTACCACTCGAACCGCCGCGTCGCCGACCCGCGCGTTCTCAACGACGTCATCACGCCGCTCTATCGCGGATTGAAGGACATCGAGGACCGCGAAGCGGACCGCAAAATCGGGCTGGCCAAGTCCAGCGATCGCCTCGACGAAATCCTCAAGGAGAAGGGCATCGGCTATGATGAGTTCATCTCCCATGCGTAAGTGGATCGCTGGCGGGACCGCCGCGATCGCCGCCTCAGGCCTGGCCGCGATCGGCTGGAGGGCCGGCGCGCCGCTGTCCGCCATCGCCCTCGGCGCCGCGGCAACCCTGGCGCCCCTCGCCTATCTCTGCCTGTCCGGAAATCGCACAGGCGGGACCGACGCGGTCAGTCGCGCCCTCATGGTCTGCCGCGAGGTGGCGCAGGGCAACTTCGAGGCCCGCATCTGCAACATCCGCGAGCAGGGCGAACTGGGCGAGCTGTTCTGGTCGATCAACGAGGTGATCGACCGCGCGGACGCCTATCTGCGCGAATCCGCCGCCGCCATGGACCATGTCGCGCGCAACCTGTTCCACCGCCGCATCGCCGAGCCGGGCATGGTCGGCAGCTTCCTGGTCGGCGCACAGCGCATCAACTCGGCGGCGGATTCGATGGCCGGCAAGGTCGACGAATCCCGCAAGCTGGTCGACAAGATCAGGACCGTCATGGGCAATGTGTCGAGCGCCGCGACGCAGCTGGAATCCGCCGCCCGCGCCATGCAGGGCGTCGCCTCCAGCGCCAACGAGCGCGCCCAGGCGGTGGCCGCCGGCGCCGAGGAGGCCGCCACCAATGTCGGCACCGTCGCCGCGGCGGCGGAGGAGCTGTCGAGTTCCTTCCGCGAGGTCGGGCAGCAGGTGCAGCGCTCCAACAGCATCACCCAGAATGCCGTGCGCGAGACCGAGGAGACCAACAAGCGGGTCGAGAGCCTGGCGGAAAGCGCCCAGCGTATCGGCACCGTGGTCGGCCTCATCACCGAGATCGCCAACCAGACCAACCTGCTCGCCCTCAACGCCACCATCGAGGCCGCGCGCGCCGGCGAGGCCGGCAAGGGCTTCGCCGTGGTGGCCCAGGAGGTCAAGCAGCTCGCCAACCAGACGGCGCGCGCGACCGAGGAGATCTCGGTCCAGATCAACGCCATCCGCTCCGCCATCGACGTCACCGTCCAGGGCGTCAGCGGCATCGGCAAGACCGTCGGCGAGGTGAGCGAAATCGCCGCCGCCATCGCCGCCGCGGTCGAGGAGCAGAGCGCCGCGACGGTCGAGATCGCGGCCAGCGTCGGGCAAGCCTCGGCCGGCACCAGCGCCGTGACCCAGAATGTGCAAGAGGTCACCAAGGTGGCGGGCGATGCCGGCACCGCCGCCAGCGAAGTGCTGAGCGCCGCCAGCGAACTCTCGAAACAGGCCGACAGCCTCAACGCCGATATCCAAAGCTTCGCCGAGGCGATGAACCGGGCGGCGTAGAAAAGTCCTCTCCTCCCCTCCACCATGGCCGGGCTGCGTCGCACGAGGCGAGCAGCCCGGCTCGTCCGGTCAATTGAGCCGGCGACCCGTCAGCAGCTCCGCCAGCGCGTTGCCGACATCCGCCGCGCCATTGGTCACGTTGGACAGCACCGTCGCGACGATGCCCTGCTCGATGCAGACGAAGGATTCGAGCGCGGCGCCGGGATCACAGCCTTCGACCGAGACGATCCGCCGTGCCGGCGTCCGCCGCAGCCAGACGCCGTAGCCATAGTGGAGATCGTCCCCGTCCGGGTCCACCCGCACCGAGGGCGCGGTCATACGTTCGACCGATGCCGGTTTGAGCAGGTCCCCGGACAGCAGCGAAGTCCAGAACCGACGCATGTCGCAGACCGTGGTGAAGGCGCCGCCATCGGGGCCGCCGATCACCGGCACGGCATAGATATTGGTGCGAAAATCGCCCTGGTCCGGCGAGAGATAGCCTTGAGCGCATTTCTCTGGCAGCGCGTCCATGGCAAAATACCCGCTCCGTGTCATGCCGCAGGGCTGGAATATGTGGGATGCGACAAAGCTGCGGAAGTCCTGCCCCGTCAGTTCCTCGACCACCAAGCCCAGCAGGATGAAACCGGCATTGCTGTAGAGGAATTCCCGGCCCGGCGGCGCCTTCACGGGTGCCGCCTCGAACAGCGGCAGGAAGTCCCGCACTGATCGCATGCGATAGCTGGGCCGCTCGCGCCACAGCGCCGCGAAGTCGCTGTCGATCTCCTCGCTGAAATAATCCGGGATCCCGGCCGTGTGGTTGAGCAACTGACCGATCGTGACCTGGGAACCGAAATGGAACCCATGCGAGGTGACACAATCCGATAGCCGCGTCTCCAGCCCGATCTTCCCCGCCTCGATCAGCAGCCAGATCGCCGCCGCGGTGAAGACTTTGCAGCCCGAGGCCATGGCGAAGCGTGTCTCCACCGTGTTGGGAATGCGGTTGGCGCGGTCGGCATGGCCGAAGGCGAAATCGAGGGACGGGTCGGCCGCCAGCGGCGCGAGGGAGATCACGCCGGAGAACTGGCTCGCCGCGGCGATGCGCGCAATCGCGTCCGCCGGAATGTCCCCCGGGATCGGCATGGCCGCACGAGTTTACACCGGCGAACGCCACGCGCAACGCGGCAAGGTCAGGCGATGAACTTCAGCGCCCGCGCCACCTCGAAATAGTCCCGCGTCTCGAAACGGATCATGCGGTTGCCGATATGCTTCGCGCCTGGATACCAGGAGGCCTTGTAGGCGTTGACCGGATTGGAATACTCGATCTCCAAGGTGAACCGCCTGGGCAGCTTCACCAGCGCCTTCTTGAGATTGCCGTTCAGCGCCTTTTCCACGCCTTGGCGGATCTTGGCGCAGGCGGCCTTGGGTGACAGGCTGATGGTGGACGGCCCGCGCCCCTCGGTGACGGCCGCCGTGACGATGTTGGCATTGGTCGCCTTCACGTCGGCGCAAAGCTGCTTGTCGCCGGAGACGAAGACCACCGGCACGCCGACATAGGCAGCGGCATAGGTCTGCAGCACGAATTCGGAGACCGGCGCGCCGTTCAGATACATGCGCATGACGCGGAGCGTGAGCGTGTGCGCCAGCGGATTGGTCTCGTCCCCCGCCTTGGAGTGGTAGCCGACCAGCATCGCCGCATCGAAGGTGGCGTCCAGCTCCTGCACCATGGAGAACGGATGCCCGCTCCAGCCGCGGATCAGCCGCGCGCATTCCGGCAGGTCCTTCTGCAGGATGTTGCGGCCGCTGTCATGGGCGTCCTTGATCAGGATGTCACGGGCGCCGGCGGCGATGGCGCCGTCGCAGGCGGCCAGCACCTCGCGCGTCATCTCCTCCCGGTGCTCCTGGTAGTCCGGATCGTTCAGTTCCGCCTCGTTCCAGGTGGTGATGCCGGCGGTGCCCTCGATATCGGCGCTCAGATAGATTTTCATGATTCCCCCAGGGTTGGATTGCCAATCTAGCAATCCTTTAGCCGCCGTCCAGCGCCGCGCCCGGGCCGCCCCGTTTGGCGAGACTCCGCCTGATCAATGTGATAGCGTTCCTGTCGCTGTGACGGCTTCTCGACATCGTAGTGCCGGAGCTGGACATGACGCGCGCAATGCCCCGTTTGACAGCGGCCTTGACGATACTCGTCTTCCTGCACCCCATCATGGCCGTGCGGGCGCAAGAGGCGAGCGCCGGCACCCCCGCGGAAATTTCCCACCTGCTCAACCATATCCGCAAATCGGACTGCATGTTCGTGCGCAACGGCGTCGGCTATGACGGGCGCATCGCCGCAGCGTTCGTGCAGCGAAAATACGAGAGTTTGCAGGATAAGGTCCGAAACGCGGAAGATTTCATTCTCCTCGTCGCGACCAAGAGCGAGGAAAGCGGCAAGCCCTATCAGGTGCGCTGCCCTGGCCGGCAGGCCATCGACGCCAGCCGATGGCTGCGCATAGAGCTGCAGTCCTACCTGGCGCGCGCCAATCTGGAGTGAGCGCTTTTCCGGCACTGGCAAACGCCACCGCTTTCCGTCTGCCGGCGATCCCTCTAAGATCGCGCCCGCACACAAGTGGGGAGCGATCATGGGCGGCACTGAATTGTGGCAATGGGATGCGGTGGACCTGGCGCAGGCGATCCGCCTGCGCAAGGTGTCGAGCCGCGAGGCGACGGAATCCTGTCTCAGGCGTCTCGACGCCGTGAATCCAAAGCTCAACGCCATCACCTTCCAGATCGCCGAGCAGGCTTTGCGCGATGCCGCCGCCGCCGATCTCGCGGTGAAGAAGGGCGAACCGCTCGGGCCCCTGCACGGCGTGCCGGTCAGCACCAAGGAGAACATCGACCAGAAGGACCTCCCCACCCCGAACGGTGTGGTGGCCTACAAGGATCTGATCGCCTCGGCGGATTCCCCCGTCGTCGCCAATTGGCGCAAGGCTGGCGCCATCTTCATCGGCCGCACCAACGCGCCCGCCTATTCGCTGCGCTGGGACACCGACAACGCCTTGCGCGGCCGCACCTACAATCCCTGGGCCAAGGGCCGCACGCCGGGCGGGTCCTCCGGCGGCGCGGGCGCGGCGGTCGCCTCCGGCATCGGCCCGATCTCGCACGGCAACGATTACGGCGGGTCGATCCGCTATCCGGCCTATTGCTGCGGTGTCGCCGGCATCCGCCCGACCATGGGCAAGGTGCCCGCCTTCAATTCGACGGCGCAGGCGGAACGGCCGCCGACCATCGCGCTCTTCGCCGTGCAGGGACCCTTGGCGCGGCGCGTGAAGGACGTGCGCCTCGGCCTTGCCGCGATGAGCGGCCGCGACCCGCGCGACCCCTGGTGGGTGCCGGCGCAGCATCACGGCAAGCCGCTGCCCCGCCCGCTGAAAGCGGGGCTGATCACCGAGGCGCACGGCATGTACGTGCATCCGGACGTTGCCGCGGCCGTGCGCAAGGCGGGCGCCGCGCTCGCCGATGCCGGTTATATCGTGGAAGAGGTGACCCCGCCCTCGATCCAGGCGGCGACCGACCTCTGGATCAAGCTGGTCGCCGCCGACATCCGCGAGACGCTGTGGGAGACCATCGCCGCCAATGCCGATCCGCTCGGCGTCAAGGCGGTGCAGCTGTGGCGCGACGCGTTGCCGCCCATCACCATGGCGGAGTACATCAGAGGCCTTGCCGAGATCACCAGGCATCGCCGCGAATGGTCGCTGTTCCTGGAGCAGTACCCGGTGCTGGTCGGCCCCAATTGCGGCGACCTGCCCTTCGAGATCGGCTTCGACACCACCGACATGGCGCGCACCCAGCATGTGCTGCAATCCCAGGCGCTGATGGTGACGGTGAACCTGCTCGGCTTCCCGGCCGCCGCCGTGCCGGTCGGCAGCGTGACGGCCGAGGGCGCGCCGAATGGTTTGCCGCTCGGCGTCCAGGTCATCGCCGGCCGCTACCGCGAGAACCTGGCCCTCGACGCCGCCGAGATCATCGAGGCCCAGCACGGCTTGCGGACGCCGATCGACCCGACCTGGTGAGCGCGCATCGTCCGCGCCTTGCCCACGCATCTGGTGCAGAACTTCTCCGCCGACGACATGCGCCAGGCGCAGGTCGAGGTCCTGCTCGTGACGCCGACCCGCGCCATCGCCAAGCTGTTGACCCAGCAGATCAACGCCTGCGGCTTCCGCGTCAACGCGGTCAACGACCCGGTCGACGGATTGACGGCGGCCCTGTGCGCCCGGCCCGACATGATCATCACCTCGCAGGAGATGCGCACCATGAGCGGCGTCGATTTGCTGTGCGCCGTGCGCGCCATCTCCGCCGTCGCCAAGACCCCCGCCGCGCTGCTCACCTCAAAGAGCAGCGACCGCGCCGCCTTCCCCGGTTTGCCCGAGGACGTGATGCTGCTGCGCATGGGCGACGCGTTTACGGATGATTTCGCGGGGGCGATCGCGCAGTTTGGGATCGGGGAGAGCGGGACGACGCAGCGAATCCGCCGCGTCTCTGTCCGTCATCCCGGCCTTGCGCCGGGATCCACGGTCCCGCTGCACGAACGGATGATCATCTCGTTCGGTCCATGCGAGGGACGAATGGACCCCGGCGCAAGGCCGGGGTGACGACCGAGGCGTTGGTGCGTCCTGCTCAGCTCACACTTTCCGCGGCACGATCAACGCATCCACCGCGACGCAGCCTTTCGGGCCGGCGATCAGCGGGTTGACGTCGATCTCGGCGATCAGGCCGTCGAGGTCGGCGAGCAGCGCGGAGAAGCGCGCGATGGTGGCGACCACGCTCGGCAGATGCACCGGAGGCTGGCCGCGCACGCCGTCGAGCAGCTTGCGCAGCTTCAGACCGTCGAGCTTGCGCGCCGCCTCGTCCTCGCCGATCGGCGCCAGGGCGAAGGCGCGGTCCTCCATCATCTCGATCAGCACGCCGCCGGCGCCGCTCATCAGCAGCATGCCGAACTGCGCGTCGTGCAATCCGCCCAGGGCCAGCTCGACGCCTTTGCCCACCATCTCGGTGACCAGCGCGCGCGGGCCCAGCCGGTCCGCCATGTCGCGATAGGCGGCGCGCAAGGTCGCCTCGTCGGCCAGCGCCAGCTTCACGCCGCCGACATCGGATTTGTGCAGGATGCCCGGCATCGCCGTCTTCAGCGCCACCGGATAGCCGATCTGCGCGGCGGCGGCGACCGCCTGGTCCTCGGTGCCGACGATCCGGCGCTGCGGCACCGGGATGCCGTAATCGGCCAGCAGCGCGAGGCCGGCATCCTCGTCCAGCGCCGCGCCCTGCTGCAGGCGCGCGGCCCATTTCGCGCGCAGGCCCTCCGGCACCTCGGGCGCGGCGAGTTCCCGCGCCGCGCGCCGGTCGCGATGGCGCAAGGCGTGCTTGAGCACCGAGAGCGCGGAATCGACCCCGGACAGCACCGGGATCCCGTGCTCGGTCAGGCGCTGCGCGACGCCGTCGGAGCCGTTGCTGCCCAGATTGGTGGCGAGCAGCAGCGGTTTGTTCGTGCGGGCGAAGGCGGCCTCCATCAGCGCGGCATAGCCGTCGGAGAGATAATAGCCGTCGCGCGTCTCGACGCAGAAGATACCGCAGGCGGTGGCGGGATCGTCGACCAGCGCCGTCATCATGTCGGCCATCGCCGCCTCGTAATCCTTGCCGGTGCCCCAGGCGTCGAGCGGGTTGGAGGGCTCCAGCCCGGCATCGAGGCGCTGCGCCAGCTTCGCCTTGGTGGCATCGGAGATCGCGGCGAAGGAAACGCCCCGCCGTTCGGCGAGGTCGATGGTGAGCTCCAGCAGCCCGCCGGAATCGTGCATCGTCGCGATGTCGCCGGCCGCCAGCCTGCGCGGGCCGCTGTAGAAGCGCAGCGCGTTGGCGAAATCGTCCAGCGTGTCGACCTCGATGACGTTGTGCCGGTCGAACAGCGCGGCATAGGCGGCGTGGTTGCCGGCGACGGCGCCGGAATGGCTGACCGCCTTCGCCGCCGAGGCCGCCGTCTTGCCGACTTTCAGCGCGATCACCGGAATGTCAAAGGCGCGCGCCTTTTCCAGGCCGGCGACGAAGCCCGCCGGATCGCGCACCGTTTCCAGGAACAGGCCGATGCAGCGCGTCTCGGGCATCAGCAGCGCGTAGTCGAGATAGTCCGCCACGGTCGTGGTCAGCTCCTGCCCGGCGGAGACCGCGAGCGCCCAGCCCATGCGCTTGTCGTTGTGGCAGATGCCGGAATAGACCGAGCCGGAATGGGTCAGCAGCACGGCGCCGCCCTTGCGCATCCAGGGCGGCGGCGGGAAGCCGCACACTCGCAGACCGTGCGCGAGATTATAGAACCCCATGCAATTGCCGCCGCAGATCTGCAGGCCGGCCTCGCGCGCCTTGGCGGCGATGCGTGCGGTGAGCTTCGGCTCGCGGTCGGTGTCGAGATAGCCGGAGGCGAAGATGGTGGCGGCCTTCACGCCGGCCGCGATGGCATCGTCCAGCGCCGCCTCCAGCCGCTCGTTCGAGACGCCGAGCACCGCCATGTCGACCGGTGGCGCATCCCTGAGACTGGGATAGACCTTGCGCCCGGCGATCTCCTGGTAGTTCGGGTTGATCAGCGTCAGCTCGACCGGCGTTTCGCCCAGCGTGGCGGCGACGATCATCCCGTTGCCGACGCTGCCCTCCTTCGGCGACACACCGACCAGCGCGACGCGCTTGGGGGCGAGCAAGGGCGCGAGGCGGTGGGCCTGCAAGGCAGCCTCGTTGGCGACGGGGAGTCGGACTATGTTGGACATTGGATGCTTGTCAGTATGCGCGAGAGGTCGATTTCGAACGCGGTGAACCCCTTTCCCCCCAGGCCGACGAATGTCGGCATTCGCCGACGGGGCGGGGGAACGTTGGGAAGGGGGGTGATGCAGCGCCGAGTGCTTCCGTCGAGAGCTTTCGCCCGTATCGCCTGCGGCGATGCGCGCCTGTAAGGCGCGCTACCCCCCATCCGGCTGCGACTAGGCTCACGTTGTTCGCCAAGTCTCCGCTGCCTTCCCCCGCAAGGGGGGAGGGCAATTTTTTGGGGCTGCGCTGTCATTCTTGGTCTTTGCTCTTCCCGCCCAGCGCATCCAGGCTCGCTTGCTCGCGATTGGCAAACTCCCGCTGCTGCGCCAGCTTGGCCTCGAACAGGCGTTGCGCCTCTTCGTGCACCGGGCCGTAGACCTCCATCCACAGCTGCGCATCGACGGCCACCAGCAAGCGGCCCATCTGCCACGAGGTCGGCTCCGCCCGGCCCTCCAGCCAGCTCTCCAGCACCTTGATGGAAACGCCGGTGGCGGCGGCGAGCGCCTCGCGGCGCATCGGGCCGACGGGCTCCAGGCGCTTGCGCAAAGCGGCGGCGAGGCGCGCGCGGTGGGCGTCGCGGCCCTGGACGTCCTGGTCGATGGCGAGCGCGATTGCCGGCTCGATCTCGCCCTTGCCGCGCCTGGTGGCGGCGCTGCTGCCGAAATGCGCCGGGAAGACGGCGGCGAGATAAGCGAGGCAGGTGCGCTTGGCGGCGGCGCGGTCGAACTTGGTCGGCGACATCAGGCAGTCGAACCACAGCCCGTCGATCATGGCGTTGAGGCCGACGGCGGCCTGCAGCGCGTCGACGCCGTCATAGCCGCCCTCGGCGACGATGCGGGCGCAGAGCTGCTCGGTCTCCTTGAGGTATTCGTCCTCCAGCCCCATCACCAGGGACTGGTAATGCGGGTTGTTGCGCGCCTCCGCCCAGAAGGCATACCAGACCGAAACCTTCTCCGGATTGCAGACCGAGGCATGGAAGTCGGCCTCGATCATCGCCGCGAGGCCCGCCGCCGGCGAGACGCGGCCCTTGGCGATGGCGCCCTGCCACAGGCCGGAATATTCCTCGGCGATGTTCTCCAAGGTCGCGATCAGCAGCTGATCCTTGGATTTGAAATAGAAGTTGACGATGCCCGGCGACAGGCCGGCCTCGCCCGCCACGTGTGTCAGCGTCAAACTGGCATAGCCGTAGCGGCCGATCGCCCGCATCGTGGCGTCGATCAGCTGCTTGCGCCGGACCTCTTTGGATGCTTCCGCTTTCGCCATCGTAACCCTCGTTAACGCGAGACTCTAACTCGCGCGCAAGGCGAAGAGATTACTAGCAAGCCGTTGAAATGCAACGGATTGCTGCAGCTGCGATGCTATATATACATTTAACATACTGGACATTGTGACAGCAAGGGGCTAGATTTTCTATACAGTCATTTAACGTCCATGTCGCTGAGACGACGCTACGGAGGGCTTCAGCGACAGGTCAAACCTGGAGCGGAACCCTATGAGTACGATCAAGACGCAGCGGCGCAACCTCACCAAGTCCCGGGCGCATTACCAGGAGGCTGTGAAGCATCTGCCGCTGGGTGTGTCGTCCAACTTCCGCTATTGGGGCGACGAGGAAACCATCTTCGTGAAGCGCGGCAAGGGCGCCCGCCTCTGGGACCTCGACGGCAACGAATACATCGACTACCGCCTGGGCTACGGCCCGGCCATTCTCGGCCACTGCCATGA
>Ga0268299_1000680_pt1 | contig 91368 bp, 79 predicted proteins | sample NOBtaG_FD_193484 | JGI IMG/M metagenome (GOLD analysis project Ga0268299, IMG submission 193484) | Activated sludge microbial communities from bioreactor in Nijmegen, Gelderland, Netherland - NOB reactor | ecosystem: Engineered > Bioreactor > Aerobic > Activated sludge | place: Netherlands... | reverse complement strand
CGCGCTCCTCGCTCTCAGCCACCACCGCCCCCTTCAAACGCTTCCTCATTGTCCCGAGCTTCTACCCGATTCTCTCTCCGCATTTCATCGGGCCCGAGGTGTCAACTTCGGCGTGGGGATCACCGTAACGCTAGGCGAGCCGGGCCATCGTCTCCCAATCCACCTGTTAATCCGTTTCCGATCGTCGTCGTGACATAGCCGCCAGGGGATACTCTGCGAACTACTCGCTCACCGGCGCCCCAGTCCGTACGATCGGCGAGGTAGAAGGTACCGTCGGGCGCAAGGGCGATACTGACCGGATTGAAGAAGCTGGTCTCAACGGCGATACTTCCGTCTGGCGGATTCACACCGGGAAGACCCGGTAGACCGGCTACCCGCTCGATGAATCCATTGCGGCGAATCCGTCGCACGCGGCCCTCGGAGAAGGCGCCGCGCATGACAGCGTAGAGCGAGCCCTCACGATCGATCGCGAGCGACGTCGGAGTGTGAAGTCTCGCGTCGATCGCGAGTCCACAAGACTGCGATCCGGGAGATGGGGTCGGCGCTGGCGGGCATGACTCAACGTCCCCTGTGGTCCCGGCGATCAGCGGTGTACCGGCGATGGTCGTGATGATGCCGTCCGGTGCCACCCGCCGAATCACGTGGTTTCCGGTGTCGGCGATGAAAACGGTCCCATCGGTAGCGACTGCGACGCCTTGCGGGAAACGCAGTACCGCGTCTTTCGCTGCGCCGCCATCTCCGCTGAAGCCTCCGGTGCAACTGCTGGCACCGCACGAGCTCGCACCAGCGATCGTTTCCATCCAGGTCTCGGTGCCCCGCTTGTAGATTCGGCGGACCCGATGATGGGCATTGTCGGCAAAGTAGATGCTCCCGTCGGGGCCGATCGCTAGCGAGTTCGGGCTCCCGATTCGTAGGGTCGTCGCGACGGCTGGTCCGTCTCCGTTGAATCCGGCTGCAGAGAAGGCGCCTGCAACCAGATCGATGGTTCCGTCTGGATTCACGCGTCGGATACGGTTCTGCTCGCCGATGTAGACGCTTCCGTCCGATGCGACCGCCAACGCACCAGGGAAAGTCAAGCGGGCGTTGGTCGCCGGTGTTCCGTCGGGTACGGAGACCGTGCTTCCGCCTCCGGCGACCGTGGTCACGATCGGGGTTGTGTCCGTCCAGGCACGTCGAGTTCCGTCGCCCAGCAGGAGCACTTTGCTGGCCGGGTCGTACGTGTGGTGGACGTCGAGCGTCCAGCCGCCGATTCCCCAGCCCCGTGCGTCCCAGGATTCGAGCCAGGTCTGGCGCGTCTCCCAGAACGTGATCTCTCGCCGTCCTCGGCTTCCGGTGATGATCGTCTGGGGGTAATCGCCGAAGGCCGAGACCCGCCCGTACTGGCTCCGATAGACGAAGCCGACGCGCACCACTGCGGGAACGCGACCCTGTACCTGCCGGCCGTAGACGTCCTTGCCGTCCCACGTAAATTCGTAAGGCTCGCCCGGTAACTGCGGATCGTTCTCGTCGATGGTGATCGTGTGCGGCACCACCTGGCCAGCTACCGACACTTCGATCTCGACTCGGAGCAGCGTCTCGAGCGATGGCTGTCCATCGGCCTTCAAGTACAGGCGCAGCGTCCTTTCGTCCGCGCGACCGAGTACGCGGTCGCTCTGATAGTGCAGACGAAATGGCGTGCCCACGATTGGCACGGATTCGCCGAGAGTTTGATCCTCGCATCCGATGACGGATCCGCCAGTGCAGCTCTTGCCCTTGCCCGACCCGCCGCCGTTGAGGAAACAACCCCAACAGCCGTTCGCTCCCTCTGCTGGACCTTCCGGCCAGTTGCAGTCCCACGGCGAGAAGTGAGGAATAGGTACTCTCCACAAGACCTTCGGTTCAGAACCTGGATCACCATAGACCTCGAACAGCGCGACACGCTCCGGATCAGGAATCCCGATGTTGTCGCCCGAACCGTTGCCGTCAGTATCGACGTCCGCCATGCCGCTGGTGACGCCGACGATACTCACGACCTGCCCACTCTCCGATGGGACCCATACTGCTCGCTCCCTGTCATAGTAGCCGGCTGGAACGACCTCGGGAGGAACGAGTCCGGGGAGGAAGCTGTCGAGGTAGAAGATGACGGGAGTCGAGAACTTCACTTCGAACGCGCCGAGCGCGTCCGCCTCGTCGACGGTGAACTCTGCTGCGTAGGTGAACGCCGTCGATGGAGGTAGCTCGGCCGGCATCTTCTCGAGGCCGAACGGATCGACGGTGTACTCGGTAGCCCGGACGCTGATCTCGTCGAGGGGCACCTCGGTTACTGTGCCGTTGGCCTCGCGAACACGCGCCCACGCCTGGATGTCGGGAGGGAACAGGAGCGTTGCCTGGCGAGGCCCTGCGGGACCGTCGCCGTCGTCATCCGGGATGGCAGAGCCGCGCGCCACGGCGCTTGCGCTCGCGGTTTCCAGTGCGACCAGGTCGATCGGAGTGACGTTTGGATCCTTCGCGACGAGGATGACGTCAGGTACCTGGATGTAGTCGCCCCAGGGAACGGTGATCCGACGGTGCGCCGTGAGATAGCCCTCCCGCTCATAAACGATCGTGAGCGGTCCGCCGCCGTTGACGGCCAGGTCGAACTTCCCGTCGATACGGGCGAGGGTCTGACCGAGCTCGTGGTGACCCAGGACACTGATGCGGGTGTCCTCTGCGGCGACTCCAGGGGCAGAGAAGACCTGGCCTCTGACCACCGCGATTCTCTTCGGATCGAATGTTCCTGACGGCAAGAGGCCCTGCGGGTCGTCGTACACCGTCTGGAGTGGGGCGACGCCGGAAGGGTTGGCAGAGAAGAGGAATTCGATCGACTCGAGAAGGTCCGTCGGAACCGTCAGATCCGGCGGCGTCACGTGCGCACCGTTGGGTGCGTTCGGATCGCTGGGGTCTGTCGGGCTGAACGCACCGCCCTCGAAGTTGTCGTAGACCGCGGGACCGAGGACCTTGGGCGGGTACAGTCCCCCGATCGCGAACCGCTTCGCTTGGACGTTGTACCAGGCGGGCCGAGCGAGGTCCGTCATCGCCACCGTCGCGACGGTCGTACTGGTCGAGAGATCATCGAGGGACGCCTCGGCGTACAGCATGATCGCCGGCATCGCCGGATGGGGATAGACGTTGATCGTGATCTCGTAGTTTGGAGTGGCCGATGGCACGAGCTCGAACGTCGCGTTCGCGTCGATCGTCGACAGCTGCTCCACGAGGGTGCTCCCGCATTCGGGAAAGCCCGCTCGCGGGGTCGTCACACTGCGGATCTGCAGCGCCTGCTTGGTTGGATCGTCACTTCGGGTGATGACACGCGCCTCGATGCTCGCCTCGCAGCTCGGATGGGCAGCAACCGCGACCTTGATGTGCTCGCCCGGGCAGCCTGGGCAGGCGGCGTCGCATGCAAGCGAAAGCTGTTCGGGAACGCCGAACTCGACGCGAGCCGCGCGAAAGGCCCCTGAATGATCCGCCGTGGTGACGAGGAGGTGGCGGCAGTTCGGCCAGTCTGAAAGGTCGGCGTCGACCGGAACGCTTCCGCCGCACGTTTCGGTACCACATGATCCGGCAACGCCGACGATCGGCGAGCACGGACCACATTGGTCGATACCCACGCAGCAGGTCCCGTCCATGCCGATCATCGACTGGTAGAGGGCACTCTGGTCGTCATCGATCCAATGAACATGGTGGAATCGCTCGCACCACCGACGTGGTTCGATCGAGTCATCGAACGGGCTCGTCGCGAAATCGTCGAGGAGGATCGTTTGAGCGTGCGCGGGCTGACCGAGGAGACCACACAACACGAAGAGGCACGGCAGCAGGCGTCGTCCGAACATCGTGATACTCCTCACAAGCGTGCGCGCTTGATGTCGCTGCTGTTGCGATCGAGAGCGGCGAGCCCGTAACGTGACTCCGCCCAGGCGAACGCGATGAGCACCGAGAGAGCCATCGCAATCGCGATCCATTCGAACTGAAGCCTCGCGCCCCAGAAGTAGAGCTGCGGGTAGTACGGCGCGCGCACCATCTCGGCGAGGGCGCTCAGGCTGAGGTAGACTGCAGCGACGACCAGGGCGACGCGTCCCGGGTACAGTCGTCGCTGGTAGATCCGAAGTCCGGCGTACGCAGCGAGCAACCCTGCCCCTGCGAAGTAGAGCTGCAGGGGATGGACGGGTGCAGACCAGTCCGAACCGCGCTCGACGAGCCCCGCAGCAGTCTGGAAGTTGACGACGGGGCTGCCGGCCGGAAACGGAACTGCCCAGGGGACGTCGGACGCGATCCCGAAGCAGCACCCCTGGAGGAAGCAACCGATCCGCGCGACCGCGATGCCGATCGCGATGGTCGGGCTCAGTGCGTCGATGAATCTCCCGGTGGAAACTCCGTAGACGCGGCAGACGAGCGGGAGAGCAGCGGCGAGCGCAACCAAGGCACCGCCGGCGTGAAGCCCACGCCAAAATGTCAGGATGTCACTCGGGTTGCTCGCATAGGTCCCAAACGACCACGAGTTCCACACGAAGTGTGCGCGCCCACCCGCGAATGCGGCGACCCCGAGCCAGACGAGGATCAGGCGAACGGTCCTGCGCGGGATGTGCTCGAGGCGTTCGGCCGCCCACGGCCCCACCCAGTGGCAGACGAGAACCGCCAGACCCAGCATCGCGAGATGCGACGGGAGGTGGATGCCAAGAAGATGGAGGTCCGGGTACATTCGAGATCCGCCTACGCCGCTTGCGCCTGGCCAGCCCTGCGAACGCTGGACCTGGATTTGGATCCGAACAGCTTCGCCAAGTGCCGGCCCGCAGCGTCGACGTGGTCTCGGTCGAGCCCATCGCCGCGCCAGAGTCGGGCCACATCGTCCAACCTGGCTGTAGAGATCGGATTCAGCTCCAGCGGATCGTTGCGCAGATCATGAACCTCGATCGCACCGTTCCGAGCGATGACCTTCCAGCGGCGCGTGATGACCGCGGATTGGTTCGAGCAATGGCGAGGATGCAGCCCGGTCGTATGCGGGTAGTGGAAGTGCTCCGCGAACGCCGCGGGACGCCGCTCGCGCACGGCCGGATCGAGCAGCGTCCCGGTACGAGCGAAGCCGCCCCGCGACACTGACGAGATCAGCGCGAAGAGGTCACGCGTACTCACGACGTCATCGATGACCGCCGGCGATCCACCCGGCACCCGGATCCAGAGCGGTACATGGACGTGAGTCTCGTGGAGCGACCCGTCGTGGAGGTAGAGGCCGTGCTCCCCGAATCCCTCGCCGTGGTCGCTCGTGACGACCACGAGGGTGTCGTCGAGGAGTCGCTGCGCATCCGCGGCCTCGAAGAACAGTCGGAGCTTCTCGTCCTCGAGCTCGATCGCGCGGTGGTAGCGCGCGAGCAGCATCGCCCGGCTCCACTGCGACATCCGGAACCCGGGCTTCAGGTAGGCGTGGTTGCTGATCTTGGGCAGCACCCAGGGGAGCGCGAAGTTCTCGAGCAAGGCTTGAGGAGACGCGATTGGACGTAGCGGTGACGTCTCCGATGGCGAGTAAGGTGCGTGAACGTCGTAGAGGTTGAGAAACGCGAAGTACGGCTGGCATCGCCGGTGATGCTCCGAGAGACGCTCGAGAGCACGCTCCAACAGTGGCCCGTCGGCGGGAATCCCCATGCGGGCTAGCGTCGCGATGAAGCTCGCGCGCTCCTTCTGGGCCAAGCCGAAGAATCCGCTGTCTCTGATCAGCCGGCGGACGCGCGGCTTCGCGAGCGCCAGGACGAGCAACAGCGGTGTGACACCGCGCGGAATCTCACCCAGCACCTGAGTCGCCCGCTGAAAGCCGCGAATCACTCCGGGAATCGATCCGTCGAGGACGGAGTTCCGCGTCAGAAGCTCGGTCGCGTAGCCTTGCGCGGACAGGATCGCGGCGAGCGTGGTCGCTCCGCCGCGGTACGACATGCTCTGGAAGTGGGCACCGTGCTCGGACGGAAGAAGCCCCGTGAAGAAGCTGACGTGTGCAGGGAGCGTCCAGCACTCCGGAGCGTAGGCACGACGAAAGCTGATGGACTCGCGATCGAATCGCTCGAGGAAGGGTGTGCGCGGGCTCGGACGCCCGGACAGCCACAGCGAGTCGTAGCGCAGCGAGTCGACGACGACGAAGAGAACGTTCATATGCGTCACCCCTCGTTCTGGTCGCCCGCTATCGCACCTCCTGGTCTCGAACCTTCAACGATTCCGGAATCCAGAGGCCATTCCAGTTGCCTCTCTCTCCGGTCAATCCGTCGAATGTCCCGACGAGACTCGTTCCGGCGAGGTGGCCGGCAAAGTACGCGACCTCTTTCCCACCGAAGTTGACGAAGAACTCGACGATGTCGCCATCCCGCGTACCTTGGACGGTCAGCGGCAGAAGAATCGGCATATCAGGGAAGGTGATCTTGCCCTCGAACTTGTCTCCATGCGTCGCGAGCTCCGCATTCCAGTCGACAATCCGGAGATCCTGATTCTGCACCCGGCCCGATACGGTGACAGGCAGTTCCGGCAGCGGTCGGCCGTCGGGAAGAAGGACCTCCCCGTCGGGAACGATCACCGGGCCGCGCGGCTGCTCGTCGGAGGCGGCTTGCGCCGGAAGAAGCGGCGAGCCTAGAGCGAATGCGGCGAAGACAAGCAGGATGCCGCGCCGGATGCGTTGGTGTTCCATCACCGGGCCTTCTCACATTGAGAGTGGAACGTCGGCCGTCACTGATCCAGTGACGGCAGGGAGGCGCCCGTCTTTCATACTTAGTTGTGTCGCGTCAATGCCGATCTCGCACTAAGCTGCGACTGCATCGATGAAGACTATGTGACGGATGCATTCGTTGCACTGAGTTAGGTTCGCGAACAGAGCTTTGTTGTCCTGATTACAGGACATGTCTGGAAGGGTATGTGCTGAATTACAGGCACGACTGCGCCGAGAACGACTCTCGCGCAGAGACGCACAAGCGCCAGGCGCGACCGAACAGGCGTCACGCGATCAGCGTGCGGGCAGGACGTCCCGTCCGAGCCCCGGAAAGACGCGCGACACCTTGCGCAGCACGTAGTCGCCGTAGGTGCCGTCGAAGTCGTGCACGCTGGCGCCGTCCCAGCGCTGCGCTCGGTCGTCGATCGGCGCGTCCTCGGCCGCGACGAGCGGCTCGATCCTCGCTTCCCAGCCCGGGTCGAAGAAGAACGGAAACGACAGGCGGTCGCGCGTCGCGCGGTTGCGCACGCGGTGCGGCGTCGAGCGGTAGAGGCCGCGCGTCGCGCGGTCGAGCATGTCGCCGATGTTGCAGACGAACGAGCCCGCGATCGGCGGCGCGTCGATCCAGCCGTGCCGCGTCTTCACCTCGAGCCCGCCGGCATCGTCCTGCTTGAGGATCGTGAGGAAGCCGTAGTCGGTGTGCTCGCCGACGCCCCAGCCGGTCGCCGATTCCGGCGGCGGGTAGTTGAAGATGCGGAAGAGCGTGAGCGGCTCGGCGGTGAAGCGGCGCGACAGCTCCTCCTCGGCCAAGCCGAGCGACAGCGCGATGCCCCGCTGCAGTGCACGGCCGAGCGTCGTCATCGCGTCCATGTATGCGAGCACCGTCGCGCGGAGGTTCGGCTGGTCGGCGGGGAAGAGGTTGGCGCCGTGCAGCGGCGTGCCGGCGCGCACCAGCGGGTGATCGGAACCGAGCTCGGCGCCGAAGTAGATGCCTTCCTTCAGATCCGGCTCGCCGCTGGTCAGCTCGCCGCCGACCGGGAACCAGCCGCGCCAGGCGCGACCGCCGTGCCGCATCGCGATCGACGCCTTCTCCTCCGCGGAGCGCGCGAAGAAGCTCCGGCTCTCCTCGACGAGCGCGTCCTGCAGCGCCTCGGGCACGCCGTGGCCGACGACGTAGAAGAACCCGAGGTCGCGGCAGGCGTCGGCGATGCGCGCGGCGACGGCGTGACGACGCGCGTCCCCGGCGACGAGCGGCGCGACGTCGATCACCGGCAGCGCGCTGCCGTGCGGAGCGGACATGGCTCGGACGCATAGCACGCGGTCGCGTTCCGGAGCCGGCTCGCGTGACCGCAGCTTCCCTCGGTCGCGCCGGGTGCGCTACTTCCACCCGCGACGAACCGAGCGGGAGGAGCGGCGTGAAGCGATTCGAGGATCGGGAGGCACTCGTGACCGGAGCCGCGTCCGGCATCGGCCGGGCGACGGCGCTGCGGCTCGCGAGCGAGGGGGCGCTGCTCTTCCTGTGCGACGTGCAGCACGAAGCGCTCGCGGAGGTCGCGGCGGAGGCGCGGGCGCACGCCGCGGCGGTGGAGACGAGGGCGTGCGACCAGAGCGACGAGCGGCAGGTCGAGGCGACCGTCGCCGCGTGCGTCGCACGCTTCGGCCGCATCGACGTGCTGTGCAACGTCGCCGGCATCCTGCGCTTCGACCACACGCACGAGCTGCGCACCGAGGACTGGAGCCGCGTGCTCGCGGTCAACCTGAACGGCGCCTTCTTCTTCTGCCGCGCAGCGCTGCCGCACCTGATCGCGACGCGCGGCAACGTGGTGAACGTCGCCTCGACCGCGGCGCTGCGCGGCCAGCCGTGGGCCGCCGCGTACTCGGCGTCGAAGGGCGGCGTGCTCGCGCTGACGCGGAGCCTCGCGATCGACTACGTCGAGCAGGGCGTACGCGCGAACGCGGTCTGCCCCGGCGACATCAAGACGCCGATCGTCAACGCGTTTCGCCTCCCGGAGGGTGCGAACCCGAAGCTGCTCGGACGCATTCGCTCGCCGAGCGGCAGCGCTGACCCGTCGCGCGTCGCCGCGGTGATCGCGATGCTCGCGTCGGACGACGGCGCGCACGTCACCGGCGCCGCGATCCGCGTCGACGGCGGCACGCTGTCGTAGGCGAGCGCGAGTGGCGACGAACGCGGCTCCGATGTCGTCCCTGCCGGAGCCCGGGATCGTCCCGGTCGAGCCGATGCCGCCGCGCGCGGCCGGTGCGCTGCCGTGGGTCGGCGCCGGCGCCGCCCTGCTGCGCGACCCGACGGGCTTCTTCACCGAGACGCGGCGCCGGCTCGGCGACACCTACCTCGTCGACGCGTTCGGCTACCGGCTCTTCTGCGTGTTCTCGGCGCAGGGCGTGCGCAGCCTGTACGCCCTGCCCGAGAGCCGGGCGAGCTTCGGGCTCGCCACCTACAACCTCCTCAAGCTGAAGATTCCCGGCGAGCTGTTCGCCGGCCGGCGCAACGGGCCGCGCACCTTGTTCGGCGGCGAGGACGTCGAGCGCTACGTCGTGAACCTCGAGCAGGCGGTGCGCGCGGAGGTGACGGAGCTCGGCGCGCGCGGACGCTTCGAGGTGTTCGCCGAGATGCGCCGCGTCGGACACCGCCTCGGCCTCGCGTCGTGGATCGGCCCCGAGGCGGCGGCGCCCGAGAACCTCGACCGGCTGATCCCGCTGTTCGACCGGCTCGACAGCGCCGACGCGTTCGTCCGTCCGGGCCGCGCCTTCCTGATCGCGGCGACGCGGCACGCGCGCGAGCGCCGCGCGATGCACGCGATCGAGGCGGTGGTCGCCGAGCTCTGGGCGAAGCGGCAGCGGCGCGGCGAGCGCGCGAACGACTTCCTCGAGCAGATCCACGCCTCGTACGCGGACCTCGCGCCGGACGAGCGCGACGTGGCGGTGGCGCGCGACGTGATCATGCTGCACCTCGGCTCGCAGTCGAACCTCTACGCGGCGCTCGCCTGGACCTTCGTCAACGTGCTCACGCACCCCGACGTCCTGCGACGCGTCGAGGCGGGCGACGACGTGCTGCTGGAGCAGTGCGCCAGCGAGTCGATCCGCATGGCGCAGCGCTCGATCACGCTCCGCCAGGTGCTGGCCCCGCTCGACTTCGACGCCGGCGACCGCACCTACACGCTCTCCCCGGGCATCCTCGTCACGACCATGCTGTCGGTGAACAACACGAGCGCCGCACCCGGTCTCGAGCACTTCGATCCCGAACACTACGACGGACGGAAGCTCGCAGCCTCGGTGCCGCTCGTGACGAAGGAGCAGGTGAGCACCTTCGGGCACGGCAGCCACTCGTGTCCGGCGCAGCGCTTCTCGATCACCGCGATCCGCATCGCCGTGCGGCGCCTGCTCGAGGCGTTCGCGTTCACGCCGGCGTTCGCGTCGGTCGAGCCCCTGGCGCGACAGCTCGGCGCGGTCGCACGCGCCGCGGCGCCCTGCTTCGTCGCCTACCGGCGGCGCGCTTGACGCCTCGCGACGGCCCTGCAGACGCCTTGGTGTGAGCGAGCGCACGTCCGACGGATCCAAGGTCGGTCCCAAGGTCGGCTGCAAAGTCGATTGCTCGCCCGATGCGTGCCGGGATACCTGAGGCCGGTGCCGCACCTCCGCCTTCCCCGATCCGTCGAGGTGTCCCGTGATCCCGCCGCGCTGCGCGCCGCGATCGAGCGCGCCCGGGCGCGCCACCGGACGCGCGACGACGCGACCGCCGGTGCGGCACCGCTGCCCGGACGCTCGCGCGGTGCGGGAGCTGCACCGCGCGTCGGGCTGAACCGCCGGCGGCTGCTCCAGGCCGGCGGTGCGCTCGCCGCCGTGGCGGCCCTGCCGCTGACGCGCGCGCGCCAGGCGCTCGCGACCGCGCGCGGCAGGTTCCTCACGGGACCCGAGCTCGCGACGCTCGAGGCACTGTGCGACGCGATCCTGCCGCCGGATCACGATCCCGGTGCGGCGGCGCTCGGTGCGGCGCGCTACGTCGACGCGCTGCTGTCCGCCTTCGACCGGGTGCGCGTCCCGTTCCTGTTCGCCGGCGGACCGTTCAGCGGGCGGAACCCGTATCCCGACACGCGCGCCGGTGTGCCGAGCCGGCGCCGTCCGCGCAACGACTTCGCGACGCCGGTGCCGCCGTCGCGCCTGCAGGAGCTGCGCTGGCGCGCCGAGCTGTACGGCTCGGCCGCCGTGCCCGAGGTCGCGATGAACGACGCCGTGCTCGGCCCGCTGCGCGGCCTGCGCGACATCTACCGCGACGGCCTCGCGCGCACCGACGAGGTCGCGCGCGACGCCTTCGGCGCCCGCTTCGCCGAGCTGTCGGCGGACGAGCGGGCGGAGGCGCTGGTGCTCCTCGACCAGGCGTCGTTGCCCGACCCGCGCCGCCGGCTGAGCTTCGTCGACGTCCTGATCCAGCACACGATCGAGGGCTGCTTCGCCGCCCCGGAGTACGGCGGCAACGCGGACGCGCGAGGCTGGCGCATGATCGGCATCGAGGGCGACACCCACCCGCTCGGCTTCTCGATCTACGCGCGCGACGCCGGCCGCTACAACGAGCGTCCCGACCACCCGATGTCGACGCCGAACCCCGACGAGATCGCACCGGACGGCTCGCTCGCGCCGCGCCCGATCGGGCCGGACGCGCAGAGGATCCAGACGTCGATCATGACGCTCGCGTCGTCGCTCGGCGACGGCTGCTGACGAGGTCCCCGTGAGCTTGCGACCGATCGACGGGCGGCGCCGCGCCGCGGACGACGTGCTCGGCAACCGCGCCCTGACGCGCTTCGACTACTGCATCATCGGCAGCGGCGCGGGCGGCGCGTCGGCGGCGCACGTGCTGACCGCGGCCGGCAAGAACGTCCTGATCCTCGAGGCGGGGCACAACCCCTACCCCGACCTCGACCGCCCCGGACGGCTCGCACCGCCGCTGCACGGCAGCGACGAGCTCAAGTACTACGTGCGGAGCTATCTCGACCAGCAGTCGCTGCTCGAGCCGCGGACCTTCCGGCAGGACGACACGACGGAGGGCGTGCTCGAGAACGACGTCAATCTGCTGCCGAAGGTCGTGGGCGGCGCGTTCCAGCACTCGGGCGCCGCGGTGCCGCGCTTCAACGCCGTCGACTTCCGCCTGAAGAGCACGATCGACCGGCTGATCGCCGAGACGCCGGGCCTCGCCGTGCCCGGCTTCGGCCCCGACGCATCGAGCGCAAATTTTGCGGACTGGCCGTACGCGTACGACGACCTCGAGCCGTTCTACACCGAGGCCGAGCTGCTGTACGGCGCGCAGGGCGCGGGCGACAACCCGTTCGCGTCGTGGCGCAGCCGCCCCTACCCGATGCGTCCGGGCGTGCCGATGTACTTCAACCTGCTGCTCGCCGAGGGTGCGCGGCGCACCGCGCTGCAGGGCCTGCCGCTCACGCCGCACGTCTTCCCGCAGACGATCAACTCGGAGTACCGCGACGGCCGCCCGCCGTGCGTCGACTGCGGCTGGTGCAACGGCTTCGGCTGCCCGAGCCACGCGAAGGGCACGCCGCCGGTGACCACCTTGCGCCGCGCGCTGCTCAGCGGACGCTGCCAGCTGCGCTTCAACGCGACCGTCGTGCACCTCGAGACGCGCGGCAACACGGTCAGCGGCGTCGCGTACGTCGACGACGAGGGACGCCGGCAGACCGCGCGCGCCGACGCCTACGTTCTCGCGGCGAGCGCGATCGAGTCGGCGCGCCTCTGCCTGCTGTCCGACCCCGACGGGCCCGGCCTCGGCAACGCGAGCGGTCAGGTCGGGCGGAACCTGATGTTCCACTTCCAGACCATCGTCACCGGCTTCCTGCCGCAGCGCATCCACGGACAGCGCGGTCGCGTCAACACGCACGCGATGTCGGATTTCCGCGGCGTGGAGCCGGGCGGCGAGGCGGTTCGCCTGTTCGACGTCGACGGTGTCAAGCACGTCTTCCTGGGCGGCATCTGCGAGTTCAGCGGCTCGCAGAGCCTGCCGATCACCGAGGACGGCACGGTCTACGCGCTGCAGCTCCCCGGCGCCTTCGGCACGCGCTACGGCCAGCCGCTGAAGAACGCGCTGCGCGACCTGCCGCTCGGGCAGCACCTGTTCGGCCTCGTCATGCAGGCGGAGGACGCGCCGCAGCTCACCAACCGCGTCGACCTCGACCGCCGCTACCGCGACGTGTTCGGGCTACCGGCCGCGCGCGTCACCTACCGCAACCATCCCTTCGAGCTGTCGGCGCGGCAGTTCTACGTTCCGTACATGCGGGAGATGGTGCGCAACTCCGGCGCGCGGCCGGTGCTGGTGAACGGCGTCGAGACCTACGCCTTCACCGCGCCCTGCTCGCCCGCGGCGGTCGGGCCGCCGGTCACCCGCCACGTGTTCGGCACTCTGCGCATGGGGGACGATCCCGCGACGTCGGTCGTGGACGCGAGCGGTCGCTTTCACGACGTGCCCAACCTCTACGCGGTCGACGGCAGCATCTTCCCGACGATCTCGGGCTACAACCCCACGATCACGCTGATCGCCGCGGCGCTCAAGATCGCGCACGGGCTCGCGGGCACCCGGCCCGACGAGGCCGTGACGTGAGGCGCCGATCCCGGGCGGAGACGGCCGGCTCCCGTCATCGCGCGTCGCCTCCCGCCCACGGAGGTCTCCCATGGAGTTCGTGATCGCGACGGCGGTGGTCGCCCTCGCCGAGGTCGGCGACAAGACGCAGCTCCTGTCGCTGGTCCTCGCGGCCCGCTACCGGAAGCCGTGGCCGATCGTGCTCGGCATCACGCTCGCGACGCTCGCGAACCACGCCGCCGCGGCCGCGCTCGGGCAGCTCGTGCAGTCGTACCTGACGCCCGACGTGCTGCGCTGGGTGCTCGGCGTCTCCTTCCTCGCGGTCGCCGCGTGGACGCTGATCCCGGACAGGCTCGAGGAGGAGGAGCACGCGGCCTACCGCCACGGCCCGTTCCTCGCGACGCTCGTGCTCTTCTTCTTCGCCGAGATCGGCGACAAGACGCAAGTCGCGACGGTGATGCTCGCCGCACGCTGGCCGTCGCTCCTGGCGGTCGTGCTCGCGACCACGCTCGGCATGCTGATCGCGAACGTGCCGGTGGTGTGGCTCGGCGGCAAGGCGGCGGAGCGTCTGCCGATGAAGCTCGTCCGCGGCGTCGCGGCGGCGCTGTTCGCAGCACTCGGCGTGTGGGCGCTGGTCTGGGGCTGACGTGTCCATGGGCCTCGCCGACCACGAAGGGGTCGAGCAGCGCGCGGCTCCTCACCGGACGCGCATCGCGACGGCTCGGGATGCGGACGCGCCGCCCGCGACCGTCGCGCTCAGGCCTTCGGTCGGGCGCGGATCTGCTCGCCGACCGGCTTGTACTCCGGCATCTGCAACCCGCGCCTGAGCCAGTTCGCGCCGTCGATCACGAACACGTGCCCGCTCACGTAGGCGGCGTACGGCGAGCACAGGTACGTCGCGGCCCAGCCGAGCTCGTGCAGCCGGCCGACGCGTCCCGCCGGCACCTGCTTGCCGGCCTCGGCGTAGCCCTCGGGCCGGTTGGCGCGCATGTGCGACGCCATGTCGTCGTGCGGGAACATGCCGGGGTCGAGCGCGTTCACGCGGATACCGTGGTGCGCCCACTCGACGGCGAGGGTCATGGTGAGATTGTGCACGCCCGCCTTCGCGGCCGCGGAGTGCGCCGCGCCCGGCCCGCCGTTGAAGGCGTAGGTCGCGCCGATGTTGAGGATGACGCCTGGCTTGCCCGCGGCGATCCGACGCGTCGCGAGCTCGCGCGAGCAGAAGAACGTCCCGTCGAGCACGATCTGCGTCACCGCGCGCCAGCCGTTCGGGCTCAGGTCCTCGGCGGCGACCGGGAAGTTGCCCGCCGCGTTGTTGATCAGCACGTCGACCGCGCCGAGCTGCCGCTCGATCTCGTCGAACGCGCGCGCGATCTGCTCGGGCTGACGGACGTCCACCTCGGCACCGCACGCGCGACCGCCCGCCTCTTCCACCGCCGTGACGCCACGGTCGCGCTGCTCGGGCTTGCGCGACAGGATCGCGACGCTCGCACCGAGGCGCCCGAGCTCGACCGCCATCGCCTTGCCGAGCCCGGTACCGCCGCCGGTGACCGCGACGACCTGGCCCGCGAAGGTACCGGGCGGCAGCATGGGAGATCCGGCGGGGGGCGGCTCGGGAAGTGCCATGCGCGGAATCTGGCACCGCGCCGCGGCACGCGTCAACGCGTCACGCGCCGACCGCGCACCGTGCCCGTCGTGCCGCGCGCCGATCAGGAGCACGCCGATCAGGAGCGCCGATCAGGAGCGCGTTGACCCCGTCGCGCCGCGCGACGTAGCGTCGCGCCGGAGGTGACGACCATGGCCGACGAAACCAGCGACGCCGTCCTGCTCGAGATCGACGGACACGTCGCGACCGTGTCGTTCAACCGCCCCGAGCGGCTGAACGCGTGGAGCTGGGAGATGGGTGCTGCGCTCCATCGGCACATGGAGGAGGTCGCGGCGAATCCCGAGGTCCGTGCCGTCATCCTGCGCGGCAACGGGCGCGCGTTCTGCTCCGGGGTCGATCTGAAGCCCGACGTGAGCGGGCGCATCGTCGGACGCTCGCCGGCCGAGAAGGTCCTCAACTACTACCAGCGCTACCGCGGCTCGCACCGTCGCACGCGCGCCATCGAGGAGACGCCGCAGCCGATCATCGTCGCGATTCACGGCTACTGTCTCGGCGCGGGACTCGAGGTCGCGATGCTCGGCGACTTCCGCGTCGCCGCCGAGGGCACCGTCTTCGGCTGCCCCGAGGCGCGCATCGGCGTGCCGATCGACTGCGGCCTCGACATGCGCCTCGCGGCCGAGGTCGGACCGGCGTGGGCGAAGTGGCTCACCTTCAGCGGGCGACGCATCGACGCCGCCAAGGCCGCGCAGATCGGCCTGCTGCAGGAGGTCGTCCCCGCCGATCGGCTGTTCGACGAGGCGCGCGCGATCGCCGACGAGATCGCCGCCAACGCGCCGATCGCCGTGCAGGCGATCAAGCGCACCATCGACATGTTCGCCGACCGCGGCCTCGACGACGCGCTGCGCTTCGAGGCGATGAACGCCGCGGTCGGCTTCGTGTCGGAGGACCTGATCGAGGGCTTCGCGTCCGGTCGCGAGAAGCGCGCGCCCCGCTTCGAGGGCAAGTAGCTCGATCGCGGCCAGATCGAGACGCCGAGCGGTTCTTCATCCCTTCGTGGTGGGCGAAGCCCGTGGCACGAACACGGAGCCGCTCAGAAGACGTCCACGCTCTCGCATTGCTTGGGGGAGTAGACGTCCGCGGTGTCCGCGATCACGCCGTCGAACGAATCGCCGCACGAGACGACGTCGCGATCGGGACCGCAGTCCTGGTCGCACCACACGCTGTCGTTGCTGATGATGAGATCCTCATTGCTGCCGCCCGACAGCCGGTCTGCGCCGCAGGTGCCCTCGACGTAGTCCCAGCCGCGCGCGCCGGTGATCGTGTCGCTGCCGCGCCCGCCGACCAGGTAGTCGTCGCCGAGTCCGCCGCTGATCGTGGACTTCGCGAAGTACGGCACCACGTTCGGCGGATCGCAGCTCCAGTACTGCAGGTCGTCGTGCCCCTCGCCGCCGACGATCTTGACCTCGATGGGCGAGAGGATCACCTGCACGCTGTCGTCACCCGCCCCGGAATTGATGTCGATCTTCTTGAGGCCCGCGATCGGACACTTGGCCTGGTAGGTGTCCCACTGCGGCACCCAGACGTCCTCCGGCCTTCCCGCGCTCACGTCCTCGACGAACGCGCCCGCCGTGCAGCCCGGGCCGACGACGAGCGAGCCGTTGTAGTCCATCACGTACACGACACCCTCGTCGCGCTTGGCCTTGAGGGTGATGCCGTTGGCGAAGTCGCCGTCGAGCACGCTGCCGGTCGAGGCGTCGCGGATCTTGAGCGTCTTGCCCGCGATCCACACGCGCGACTGCGTCAGGGCTTCGGCGGGAACCGCCGCGGTCACGAGCAACGCGGCCGCGATTCCGAAAACGAGGGCGGTGCGGAGTGTCATGGGGGAGCTCCTGCGTCGAGGTTGCCGGCGTCCGCGGCAATCTGTGGATGCGCGCGGTGCGCGCCATGCAACCGATGCGCGCGGTGCGCGCCATGAAACGCCGTTACGCGCTCTGCCGGCTCGCTGTCAAGGCGAGATTCGCGCGAGCTGCGTACCCGCCGGAGCCCCCGACGGGACGGCTGCGTCAGTAGCCGTAGCTGCCTTCCGCCACGTGCACGAGACGGCCGTCACGGAAGGTGAGGTAGCGCACGAACGCGCGCGGCCCGCGGTTGTACGTCCACGTCTCGACCGCGACCGCGCGCGTCACGACGACGCCCGCGCCGGTCTCGAACGAGACGTACTCCGTCGAGGTCGTGCGAAAGGTCGGCTCGCCGCAGAGGCGGTGGACCTCGTCCATCCGGTCGCCGTCGCTCACCAGACGGTTGCCGCAGCGCAGGTTGCTCCCGGCCGCACCGGTGCCCGGGCTCGCGAGCGTGATCGCGAGCCCGAGCACGAGGGCGTGGAGCAGGCACCGCATGCGCGGCGCGAGTGGAGCCGCCATGACGCGTGGCTCAGCCTTCTCCCGTGGGCGTGGGCTGCGGCGCCTGCTGGGGCCGGCCGCGGCGGCCGCGGCGGCCGCGACGCCGGCGCCGCCGCGACCGCTGCTGTCCGTCGTTCGCTCCGGCGTTCGAGCTCGGGTCGCGCGGCGGTCCGCCCGGGTGCTGGTTCGGGTGCTGCCCCGGCTGCTGCCCGCGCTGCGGGTGCTGTGAGTGCTGCGGGTGCTGCTGTTGACGCGGCCCCCCGCGCATCTGGATCGGCTGCTGGTTCGGCCCGCCGCCGCGCTGGTTGCGCCCGCCGCGTCCGCGCCGCCGCCGCCCCTGATGCTGCTGGTGCTGCGGCTGCTGCTGACCGTTCCGTCCGCGGCCGCGCCGGCGCTTCTTGTTCACGCGCTTCGGCGCCGCGACCGGAGACCAGAAGGTGGACGGGCGATCGGGGCGACCACGACAGACGTCGCACAGCCCGCACGCACCGCCGTGCTCCTCGCCGAAGTAGCTGCGAAGGTACACGGCGCGACACCCGCCGTCCTGCGCGTAGTCGGCGACCGAGTCGAGACGACGCGAGTCCTGCGTGCGCATGTTCGCGAACTGCCCGGCGAGGCTGCGCACCTTCTCCTCGACCTCCGCGGGCGCCACCGTCGCGCGCACCAGGAAGTCCTCGGAGATGGTCACGAGCCCCGCCTCCTCCAAGGTCGCGAGGAGCGCGTTGGTCGGCCGTTCGCCGAGGTCGGCCGAGAGCGCGAGCGCGTCGATCGTCGGCGTACGCCCTTCCGCCGCCCAGGCGGCGAGCGCACTGCCGAGCTTGTAGAGCTGGTCCGGACGCAGGCGCGAGCGCGACAGCAGCGCCTCGTGCACCGCACGATCGGACGAGTCGTGCAGCAGGATGCAGTTGGCCTTCGCGCCGTCGCGACCCGCGCGGCCGGCCTCCTGCACGTACTGCTCGAGCGACGCCGGCGACTGCTGGTGCACGACGTAGCGGATGTCGGGCTTGTCGATGCCGAGGCCGAAGGCGCTGGTCGCGACCATGACGGTGCGCCGCCCCGGCTTCATGAACAGGTCCTGCTGCTTGACGCGGTCTCCCGCCGCCATCTTGCCGTGGTAGCGGTGGGTCGGGATGCCGAGCCGGGTGAGGATCGTGAAGACGGTGTCAACCTCGCGCGTCGTCGAGCAGTAGATGATGCCCGGGCGACGCAGGCGCTGGGCAAGGCGCGCGAGCGCGCGCAGGCGCGCCGCTTCGCGGCACTCGAGCACCTCGAAGGCGAGGTTCGAGCGGTGCGGCGAGCTCGCGACGATGGTCGCGTCGCGCATGCCGAGATAGCGCACGATGTCGGTGCGGACCTTCTCGGTCGCGGTGGCGGTCAGCGCGAGGAGCGGCGGACGCCCGAGCTTGCGCAGCGTCTCGCCGAGACGGAGGTACGCCGGGCGGAAGTCGAAGCCCCACTCCGAGATACAGTGCGCCTCGTCGATCGCGGCGAGCGAGATCCCGGACTTCGTGAGGACGTGGTACATCTCCTCCGAGCCGAGGCTCTCCGGCGTGGTCATGACGAGCAGCGAGCCACCGCGGGCGATGCGCTCCATCGCCTCGGCGCGCGCCTTGCCGCGCACCGTGCCGTCGATGCGCACGCAGGGAACGTTGTACTTGATGAGCTTCTCGTGCTGGTCCTTGAGCAGCGCCAGCAGCGGCGAGATGAGCACCACCGGCTTCGGCAGCACCATCGACGGCACCTGGTAGCAGGCGCTCTTGCCGAACCCGGTCGGCATGACGATGAGCACGTCGCGGCCGTCGAGCGCCGCACCGATGCCGCGCTCCTGCTCCGGGTACAGGCGCTGGATGCCGAGGCGGCGTGCCGCCGCCGCGACCGCCGGATCGAGGCCGCCGCCGGCCTCGGTCGTGACCGACTCGCCGAGCGGCGTATCGTCGTCGTCTCCGTCGTCCTGGTCGTCGTCGTCCTGGTCGTCGTCTTCGTCGTCTTCGTCGTGGTCGGCGGCGCGCTGCGCCGGCTCGTCGTCGTCCTGGTCGTCGTCGTCTTGGTCGTCGTCCGGGTCGTCGTCTCGATCGTCCTGGTCGTCGTCGGCAGCGTCGCCGTCGAGATCGTCGCTGACGCCGGCGAGCACGTCGTCGACCGAGACGGCCGAGTCGGCACCCGCATCCCAGGCGTCGTCGTCGAGATCGGCTGCGAGCCCGAGGTCGGCGTCGTGCGCGGTGTGCAGTGCGCCGTTGCCGCGCTCGCTCGGCGATGCGGCGACCGGCGGGGCGGCGAGTGCGGGCGCGGAGGCCGCCTCGGGCGTCGTCGCAACGGCCGGTGCGACCTCGACCGCCGGAGGAGGCGTGGCAAGAAGGGTCGTACGGGCGCGCGCGGTGGATTCCTGCGCAACCAGAGGCTGCGCGGCCAGCGGCTCCGCAGCGGACGTCTTCTCGACGGCGGACGTCTCGACGGCCCCGACGGCGGGTGATTCCGCGGCGGCCTTGCGGCGTCGCGTGGCGGGTGCCTTGGGCGCGGCCGCGCGGGCGCGCGGCTTCGTCACCGCCTTGGGCGCCGGCTTGGCCTTGGTCTCGACGATCGATCCGGAGCTGGCGGGAACCTTCGCGGCAGCGGCAGCCTTCGTTGCTGCGGCACCCTTCGTCGCAGCGGCAGCCTTCGACCCGGTGGCCCTGGGCTTCGCGGGCACCTTCGGCCGTGCGGCGACCTTGGCCTTGGTCGCGCGGCTCGCCGCCGTCGTGCGGGCCTTGGCGGCCGGCTTCGCGGCACTCTCCGTCTGGACGACGGGAGCTTCGGCTTTCGTCTTTGCGGGGGCTTTCTTCCGGACCGGGCGCGCGGCTTTGGCGGCAGGGGTCTTCACGAAGAGGTCATCCGACCGGGCACTTCAATCTCCTGGTCTCTGGCGCTGCCTGCTGCGGAAGAAACCGTCCGTCGGCCCGATACCGTCGGCTCGACCTTCGCGCTGGCGGGATTCGCATCCTTGGGGTGTCGATCTCGAAGAGCCTCTCGGGGCTCGGTTGCGGTCCGCGCGGAAACGCTCCGCGCGACCGGTCGCGCAGGTGCCACCGCCGCCCCCGCCGGACGTGAGTCCCGCGAGACCGCCAGGACCGCCTGCACAGTCACGCTCGCTGCCGGCTCAACCCCTCGCGGCGCGTGCGCGCCGGCCGGGACGGACAAGTTCCCGGAGGGGTACGCAACGACGCTGCCGCCGGCCACTCGAGGCGCCGACGAGAGCCTGGTCGGCGACGGCTCGATCAAGGCTGTGGGCCGGCCTCGAACGTCCCTAAAGAAACCCAAACGCGCGCATAGTTCAAGTGCGAATCGTGCGCCGGGAGCCGATTGTCAGCCGCCCGGCGAGCACGTAGACCTGTCGGATCGAAGGAGGCGCCGATGTCCGAGCAGTTCGATCTCCTGATCCGTGGCGGCACCCTGGTGGACGGAACCGGTGCCCCGGCCCGCGCCGGCGACCTCGGCGTGCGCGACGGGCGAATCGCTGCCCTCGGCGACGTCCGCGGGACGGCGCGCCGAACCGTCGAGGCGGACGGCATGGTGGTCGCGCCCGGCTTCGTCGACATCCACACGCACTACGACGCGCAGATCTTCTGGGACCGGCTGCTCACCATCTCGCCGTGGCACGGCGTCACCAGCGTCGTGATGGGCAACTGCGGCTTCGGCATCGCGCCGACGCGCGCGGCGCACCGCGAGCTGATCCTCAAGACGCTCGAGAACGTCGAGGGCATGTCGTTCGACGCGCTGGTCGCGGGCGTCGGCGACGACTGGCCGTTCGAGACCTTCCCGCAGTACCTCGACGCGATCGAGCGCCGCGGCAGCGCGATCAACGTCGGCGCGATGATCGGCCACACGCCGGTGCGCCTGTTCGTGATGGGCGAGGAGTCGACCGAGCGCGAGGCGACCGAGGACGAGATCGCACGCATGCGCGCGATCGTTCGCGAGGCGCTCGACGCGGGCGCGCTCGGCTTCGCGACCTCGCAGTCGCCGACCCACGTCGGCTACGCCGGTCGCCCCGTGCCGAGCCGCGCCGCGACGCTCGCCGAGATCGAGACGCTCGCCTCGTGCCTCGGCGACGTCGGGCACGGCGTCATGCAGGCGACCATCGGCAAGGGCTTCTTCCTCGACGAGCTCGGCGCGATCCAGAAGCAGACCTCGCGTCCGGTCACGTGGACCGCGCTCCTCGCCGGCATGCTCGGGCCCGACGGGCACAAGTGGGTGCTGCAGAAGACCGCCGCGATGCAGCAGGAGGGCGTCGCCGTCGTGCCGCAGGTGTCGTGCCGGCCGCTGATGATCGAGTTCCGCTTCGCAGCGCCCTTCCCGTTCGAGAGCCTGCCGTTCTTCCAGCCGGTGTCGGCCGCGGACCGCGCCGGCAAGGCACGCATCTACGCCGACCCCGAGTTCCGCCGCACGTTCCGCGAGCACGGCGGCGGCGGCATCCTCGCCGGGCGCTGGGAGGACACGACGATCGCCGACGCCCCGTCGGAGCCGGCGCTGAACGAGCGCAACCTCGCCACCGTCGCGCGCGAGCGCGGTCTGCATTCGGTCGATCTCGCGCTCGACCTGGCGCTCGCGTCCGATCTCGAGGCGCGCTTCCGCATGGCGGTCACCAACACCGACGAGACGATCGTCGCCGAGCTGCTCGCCGACCCGACCGTCGTGCTCGGCCTGTCCGATGCCGGCGCGCACGCGAGCCAGCTGTGCGACGCGAGCTTCTCGACCCATCTGCTCGGGCACTGGGTGCGAGAGAAGAAGGCGCTGACCCTCGAGGCCGCGGTGCGGCTCTTGACGTCGCGCAGCGCCGATCTGTTCGGCCTCGCCGGGCGCGGCCGGCTCGAGCGCGGCGCGATCGCCGACCTCGCGGTGTTCGATCCGGAGACGGTCGGCTGCTCGCCGCTCCGTCGCGTCAACGACCTGCCGGCGGGCGCCGACCGTCTCGTGGCGGACGCGACCGGCATGCGCGCGGTCGTCGTCGGCGGCGTCGTGATCCGCGAGGACGGTCGCGACGCGATCGACGCCGGGGCGCCGCTCCCCGGTCGCCTCCTGCGCGGCGGCCGCACCGCGTGAGCTCGAGAACGCCCGAGGGGCGCCGCCCGCGCCGCCCGCGGCGGACGCGCGCGCAGGACGCGGCCGCGGCGACGGACGACGCCACGCGAGCGGCAGCGGACGGAGCTGCCGAGGAGGACGAGTCGCTCGAGCCGCAGCCGACCGCCGACGACGGCTCGGTCGCGATCGGCATGGATGCCGAGCCGGCGCCGCCGGGTGCCGGCCGACCGCGCGCACGCGGGCAGCGCCCGACGCGCGACCGCGCGGCGATCGTCGACGAGATCGCCCGCGAGATGGCACTCACCGTGGAGAAGCTGGCGCGCGAAGAGGCGAGCGTCGCGGACATGAAGCTCCTCAACGCGGCCCTGAAGGAGCTGCGCCACGCGTTCCGCGTCTTCGCCGGCTACCGCGACATTCGCAAGGTCTCGACCTTCGGCTCGGCGCGCACGCCGCCCGAGCACCCGGCCTACCGTCAGGCACACGAGTTCTCGCGACGCCTCGCCGACCTCGGCTACATGGTCATCACCGGTGCCGGCGGCGGCATCATGCGCGCGTGCAACGAAGGCTCGGGACGCGACCGCAGCTTCGGCATCAACATCCGCCTGCCGTTCGAGCAGGCGCCCAACGAGTTCATCCACCGCGACCCGAAGCTGGTGAACTTCAAGTACTTCTTCACCCGCAAGCTGATGCTCGTGAAGGAGGCCGACGCGATCGCCCTCTTCCCCGGCGGCTTCGGCACGCACGACGAGGGCTTCGAGTCGCTGACCTTGCTGCAGACGGGCAAGAGCAAGCTCGTGCCCGTCGTCTTCATCGACGCCCCCGGCGGCCACTACTGGAAGACGTGGCGCGACTACGTGGACGCACACCTCTTGCAGGAGAACCTGATCTCGCCGGCCGACATGCGCCTCTTCAAGGTCACCGACGACCTCGACGAGGCGATCGCCGAGATCACCGGCTTCTACCGGCGCTACCACTCGTCGCGCTACGTGCGACAGCGGCTCGTGCTGCGCCTCACCGAGCGGCTTTCCGACGCGCGGCTCGCGGCGTTGAACGAGGAGTTCGCCGACATCGTCGTCGGCGATCCGATCGTGCAGACGTCGGCGCTGCCGGAGGAGGCGGGCGAGCCCGAGATCGCCGAGCTGCCGCGGCTCGTGTTCGAGTTCGGCCGCCGCCACTTCGGCCGGCTGCGGATGCTCATCGACGCGGTGAATTCATAGGACGAGGGGGCACGCGCCCCCTCGCTCCGCGCGCGGGGGCGCTCTCGGGCCAGGCTTCTCCTGTGCCAACTTCGTTGCGGCATCGCCCGCGACGGCGGGATGCTGCTAGAACGCGGCGCGTGACCTCCCCGCGCATCCGACTCCGCCGCCTCCCCTCGCTCATCGCGCTCGCGGCATTGGTGGTGCTGGGCGCGGCCTGCCGCGACGCGCCGCCGACCGACACGCAGCTCGCGAAGGCGGATCTCTCCGCCGGTCGATGGCAGGACGCGCTCGATCGCTGCGCGGCGACCGCTCCGGGTGACAGCGCGGGGGCGCAGACCTGCGACGCGAGCTACTGCGAGCTGATCGCGCGCACCATGCTGTTCGTCGGCGAGTTCAACGACTTCCTGCTGCCGACGTTCCGCTCTGCGGAGATCGGCGTCCCGAGCGAGGGCATCGAGCGCCTGCTCGCGCTGTCGCAGGCGATGGACACGATCGCGACCGTGGTCGACCGGGTGTCCGGCGCGGGCTGCACCTACGAGCTCGACCACCTGCCGCTGCGGGTGGGCGACGCGGCGACTCCGATCGTCGTCGCCGACGTGCGCGGCCGCTGGACGACGCGCACCGCGCTGCTGATCGGCTCGATCATCGACTCGGTGCGCTACATCTTCGCGAGCACGATCGACGCCGCGCCGACGCCGCCGCCTCCACCCGGCTCTGAGCTGCCGGGATTGCCGGCGCTGCTCGAGCGCATCCGCGCATCGCTCGCGGAGCAGGACCGGCAGCTCGTCGCCGAGCCCGCCGACCCGCGCGTGCCGCAGGGCGGCTGGCTCGACCGCAACCGCAACGGACGCCTCGATGGACCGGACGAGCTGCTGCTCGACCTCTTCGCGCCCGGCACCGACGAGCGCGTGTACGACTTCTCGAGGGCCGAGCTGGTCGCGGGCGAGGCCGAGGCGCTCGGCGTGATCACGCCCACCGCGGAGCTGCCGCCGGCGCGCTGCGGCTACCGGCAGTGGCACGTCGACACGCTGCTCGAGGGCACCGACGTCGGCACCACCGACGGCATGTCGTTCTCGCCCGACGGAACGAAGCTCGTTCTGCCGATCAAGGTCGACGGCCGCTACGAGGTGCACGTCACCGACGACCGCGGCGCGAACGCGGTGTGCTTGACGTGCGACTCGACCGCCGGCTGGGACGACGGCGTACGCTGGCGCCCGGGCTCCGACGTCCTGGTGTTCGTCTCGAGCCGCGACCATCCCGGCTTCGTCGGCGGCGCCGGCGGCGGCGCGGGGCAGGAGCTGTACGCCATGCGCGCCGACGGCTCGCAGCAGACCCGCCTCACCTTCAGCGGCGACTGGGCGACCAACTACCACGTGAACTGGTCGCCCGACGGACGGCAGATCGTCTGGGGCTCGACGCAGGACCGTACCTGGGACGTGCTGATCGCGGACTTCGTCGACGACGCGCAGGGCCTCCGCCTCGAGAACGTCCGCCGCTTGACGCACGACACCAGCTGGTGGGAGACGCACGGCTTCACCGCCGACGGCACGCGCGTCCTCACCACCAGCTCGCGCGCCGGCTGGCAGTCTGCGGACATCTACACCGTGGACGTCGCGACCGGCGCGCGCACGCGCATCACCGACGACCTCGCCTGGGACGAGCACGCACACCTCTCGCCCGACGGCCGCAAGCTGTCGTGGATCTCGGCGCGCTGGCGCCCGGCGGGAATGGAGCGCTTGACGGACGGCTCGCTGTCGCCGGTGCAGGACTGGTTCTGGATCGCGCCCGCGATCCTGTTCAGCTTCTACAACCCGCCCGCGGGCTTCTCGACCGAGCTGACGATGATGGACGCCGACGGCGGCGCGCTCACGCGGCTCACGTTCGAGGACCAGGTGGTCGCCGACAACGAGTGGAGCCCCGACGGCAAGCGCATCGTCTTCCGCCAGACGCCGACCAAACCGCGCGGCCCGTCGCGCATCGCGATGCTGACCTTCGACGACTGCGAGCCCTGAGGGCGGACGCGCCGGTCCACGGCACGTCAAGCGTGCGCACCGGCAGGCCGCAGGACGCGCTTCGCGAGCGCCGCGCCGATCCGGAGCGGGTCGAACGCGACACCGGCGTTGATCGCGCACTCGAAGGTGCAATGGCAGCCGCGCTCGCGGATGCGCGCGACCGCAAGCCGCGCGTCGGCCGCGGCGAGGAGCGCCGAGAGGTCGTAGCCGTGCTCGCGCAGGTTGCCGAGGACGTCGCGCCCGAGCACCCGCCGGGTCACGCCGCGCATCTCGCACGGCAGGACGTCGCCGTCGGTGTCGATCACCACGAGCCGGCGTCCGGCGGCGCACGGCAGCACCGCGCGTCGCTCGCGCAGCACTCGCTCGACGATCTCCTGCTGCTGTTCGAGGATCGCGTCGAGCACCGCGTAGTGCGGCTCGCGGAGCGCGTCCCGCGGCGGTCGCGCCGACGACCACACGCGCGCCGCTCGTGCGTACTCGTCGGCGCTCACGTCGAGGAAGCCGGGCTCGGGAACGTCGCCACGCGCCAGGACGAGGCTCCGCCTGCAGCGGGGCAGCTCGCGGGCGAGGAAGTCGTGGATCGCCGCGAATCGGTGCTTGTTGAAGGCGCCGAGCACGGTCTGGACGTTGAGCTCCAGACGCCCGGGATGACGATCGGCGAGCGCCACGAGCGTCGCGTAGCTCGCCCGGATGCGCGCGAAGAGGCCCGGGATGCGCCGCAGCCGCTCGTGCTCCTCGGGCAGTTCGTCCACCGACAGTGACGCACGAAAGCGCAGCTGCGGGCAGCTCTCGAGCACCCTGCCGACGACGTCGCCAATGCGCTCGGGCAGCGCGCCGTTCGACGAGACGGTGAGGAAGCGCACGCGCCCGGCCCCGGCGAGCACCTCGATCAGCTCCGGCAGGTCGGCGCGCAGGTAGGGCTCGCCGCCGCTGAGAGTCACCTGCAGGAAGTGTGGATGGCGCGTCACGACGCGCTCGACCTCGGCAACCGACAGCACCTGCTCGGCGGTGTTGATCGGGTAGAAGCAGAACGAGCACGCCGCGTTGCAGCGTCGCGTGACGAAGAGCACGAGGTAGGTCGGCAGGCGCGGCCGGAGCGCGGCGGCCGCGGCGCGCAGCGCCGGGTGGAGCGTCATCGGCGCCCTCGTGCGCGTCGCCGTCGCGACGCGCACGATCGCAGGATCGCCGCGAGCGCGCCGAGCTGCGCCGCGACGACGGTCGCCACGTCGAGCACGGCCGCGCGCAGAGCGAAGCACGCGCCGTGGCGCAGGAACGCGCGGTACACCGGCCGCGAGAGGAGCGCGAACGCCGCGAGCGCAAAGAGACCGGGCACGGCGGTCGGCAGCACCGCCGCGAGCACGAGCAGCACGAGCGCCGCGTCGAGCGCAACCACGCGCGCGAAGTTGCCTGGCGTCGCGAACGCCTCGTCGGCGTAGTGTGCGCGATCGAGGGCGAGCGCCGCCTGCTGCTCGGCGCGCGCGAAGTCGTTGCGCAGCACCTGCCACGCGCTGCGGGGGTGATCGTGCGCGACGACGACGTCGCGGGCCAGATGGATCGTCACCCCGCGTGCCCGCAGGCGGATCCCGAGGTCGAGATCCTCGAGACCGGCCCGGCGCCCGAAGCGCTGCTCGTCGAAGCCGCCGAGCTCCAGGAAGAGCGTGCGGCGCACGGCACCGAGACCGGTCCAGAACCACGACACCTCGCCCGGCGACGCGTCGAACAGCGCGCAGTGCACGGCGTTCTTGAAGCGTGCGCCGAACGACGAAGCGAGACACTCCGGCCCGTAGCGGCCGATCACGCAGTCGCGTCCGCGCTCGACGGAGGCGGCGAGAGCCGCCAGCGCGCCGGACGCGGGCACGACGTCCGCGTCGAGGAAGACCAGGAACCGGCCGTGCGCCAGCGCTGCTCCGGCGTTGCGTGCGCGCGCGGCTCCGCAGCGCTCGCGGAGCCGCTCGACGAGCACCCCCGGACGCCCCGCGACGCGCGCCGTGTCGTCCCTCGACCCGTCGTCGACCACCACGACCTCGACGCCGCCCGGGACCGCGCTCGCCAGCACCGCGTCGAGCGTGCGCCCGAGCGTACGTGCCGCGTCGTGGGCGGGAATCACCACCGAGAGGACAGCCGCCGCCGCGGGCGCAACGGGGGGGGCGCCGGCGCTCGCGACGTCCGGTCTCGGCGTCGTCTCCGACCGCGCGAGCCCGCTCGCCGCAAGTTCGGCCAGGGTGCAGCTCCTGCCACCACTCGCCAGCAGCTCGACCGCCTGCGCGAAGGTCGCGCGGCGCCGCTCCGCAGACGGCCACAGCGCGGGCAGCCGCCCGAGAGCGCCCGCGAGCGGAGTGTCGCTCGGATCCGCGACATCGAGCAGGTGGAAGAGGGCGTGCGCGACCGCCCCCTCGCCGCGACGGCGCGCGAGGCAGCGCGCCCGGGCGCGTGATCCGAGGGTGCGCAGGACGGTGCCGTACAGCGGCACGCGCAGCAGGGGGGTCACCGAGCAGGGGATCTCGAGCAAGTGCAGCGCGTCGGCGGGCGAGCGCGCGCGCTCCCACACCGCGCCGCCGCGACGGGGCGCGTACGGCGTCGACGGTGCGAGCACGCCGGCAGGCGAGCCCAGGTCGTAGCGCGCGCGACGCACGAAGCAGGCGGCGTAGACCTGCATGCCCCACAGCACCGGGCTCGGGACGAGCGACGAGTCGTACGCGTAGCCGGCCTCCTCGAGCAGCTCGAGCGTCACGCCGTCCACCGAGAACGACGGGGCGCGAAAGCCGCGCGGCCTCATCCCGACCGCGTCCGCGATCGCCGCATCGGCGTCGAGGATCTGCCGGCGCTTCTCCGCCCGTGCGAGCTTGCGGAAGTCGTACGGGTGGTCGAACGAGTGGTTCGCGACCTCGTGGCCGCGCGCGACCAGCTCGCGGAGCAAGGGCGACTTGTCGCGCGACGCGGCATCGCGTCCGATCGCGAAGAACGTCGCGCGCAGTTCGTGGCGGTCGAGCACGTCGAGCAGGTGCGGGATTCCGTCGCCGTAGAGTGAGCGCCGCGTCGCGTCGGCGGGGAGCGAGAGCAGCCGTGCGTAGTCTCCGTAGTCGTCGAGGTCGATCGACAGGCAGCTCTTCACGATCCGGGCCCACGCGTCACCGACGTTTCGCTCAGCAGACGCCAGGCACCGCGCGCGGTGTCGAACAGCGACAGCTTGCTCGCGCTCAGCTTGCGCTCGTAGCGCAGCGCGATCGGCACCTCGGCGAGACACGCGCCGAGACGCGCGATTCGGAGCAGCACGCCGGGAACGCAGGCGAACCCGGGATCGCGCAGCAGCTCGTCGCCGTACACCGCGAACGCGTGCTCGAGGACGCTCGCGCGGTACGCGCGGAAGCCGGAGGTGAAGTCGCGCACGCCGATCGCCGGGTGGGCCGTCGCGAGCATCTGGTTGGCCGCCTGGCTGAGCAGTCGTCGGCGCAGGGAAACGCCGGAGGTGACGGCGCGGCGCGCGAAGCGCGACGCGATGACCACGTCCGCGCCGCCGTCGATCGCACGCACCATGCCGTCGATGCAGCTCACCTCGTGCGTGCGATCGGCGTCCATCGTGACGACGACGTCGCTCGTGTGATCGGCGAGGGCGGCGCGCAGCCCGGTCGCGAGCGCGGCGCCGAGGCCGCGGTTGGTCGCGTGCGTGTGCGTCGTGACCGGGTACCGACCGTGCGCCTGTGCGAGGGCGGCGGGCGTCGCGTCGGTGCTGCCGTCGTCGACCACGACGACGCGGTACGCGTGCGCCGTGCCGCCGAGACCGTCATCGATGTCGGCGAGCAGCCGCGGCAGCGCGCTGGCTTCGTTGTACGCCGGCAGCACGACCGTCAGCACGCCGGCCGACTATCAGCTCGAAGCGGCGTCTGGCAATGAAGAATTGGCGCAACGGCGCACGTGTACCTCGTCCAGCTCGGAGTGCATGAGCTCTCAGGCGGCGTGACGCATCGCGCGCGTGTGCAGCGCGAGCGTGCCGGCCCAGAACACCTGCGCCCCGAACGCGGCGCCGATCAGCAGCGGCGTCAGGAGACCGCTCGCCGCCGCGATCAACACGAGCACGCTCGTGTCGCGCGTCGTGAGCGTCGCCAGCAGCCCCGCGAGGAGACGCGACTCCCACGCCGGCGATCCGAGCCAGCGTCCCTCGGTCTTCTCGGCGCGCGTCACCACCACGAACGACGCGAGGCCGCCGACGGTGAACAGCGCGCCGAGGAGCCACGCCGTTCCGCCGCCGAGATGCGGCCACGCGTGCACGGCGATGCCGAGAAAGGTCGCGACGTGGATCAGCGTGTCCGACGTGATGTCGAGCCACTCACCCCACTCGCTCTCGAGCACCTTGGCGCGCGCGATCTCGCCGTCGACGCAGTCGAGGATCGCGGTGAGCTGCAAGAGGAGCGCGCCCAGCACGGGTCCGGTCACCCCGGGCAGCGCGATGCAGGCGGCGCCGGCGAGCGCGAGCAGCAGGGCGAACACGGTGATCTGGTTCGGCGTGATCGGGAGCGCCAGCAGGACGCGGCTCACGGGACGCGACAGGTGGCGGTTCAGCAAGCGGTCGACGAAGCCGTCTCGGGGGTTGTCGAGGAACGCGAGCAGCTCGCGCTCGGCGCGCGCCCTTCCGGCAGCGACGGCCGCCGCGCTCCGTCCCTTCGCGGCGAAGTCGAGCGCGATCATCCGCCGATCACCGAGCCAGCCCGGACGCGACGGCTCGGGAAGCCCGACGGCTGCCGACTCGAGGTCCTCCGGGGTCTTCCCGGCGAGGGCTTCGGTCGTGGTCGAGACGAGGGCGACCCGCCCTGCATCGTCGCGTACGACGCAGGGTCCGTCGGTCGCCACGGCGTCACGCAGCGCACCGGCGACGCAGCCGACGTCGCAGCGCAGCAGCACGACGCGTCCCTGGCGCGAGAGTGGGCTCCCCGGGGAGACGCAGCGGCCCACGGATGGCCACGCGCCGGCGGGATCAGGGTCGCGCCCGTCGACGACCACCGCCGGCTCGAGCCGTGCCGCCCGCGCCAGCCTCGCCGCCCGGTCGAGCAGGGTCCAACCGGTGAAGGTCACGCGCGGATCGACGCCCGCAGGCACGAAGACCAGGGCGCTTCCGACGGGTTCGGCCATCGCGTCCGCGTGTTACCGAATGCTGACGTCCAGCGACAAGCCGCGGTGCACGACTGCCGGAAGCGCCGGCGCAGGGGGCCTGCGGGGGGCTTCTCGACGCTTCGCGGCCGTGTACAATCTTCAATGAATCTCGCAACTTGCCCTGAGGCCGCAGCCCGATTGCCTTCGCCTGACCGATCACTATAATCCGCCCTCCGGTCGGTGATTGGGGCGTCTTGTGGGGCACGACGAGCGCGATCGACCGGCTCGTCACTGGGGGAGCGACGCATGATGAAGACGCTATTTCTCAACCCGCCGTCGTACGAGGATTTCGACGGTGGAGCGGGTTCCCGCTACCAGGCGAAGCGCGAGGTGTGGTCGTTCTGGTACCCGACCTGGCTCGCGTATCCGGCCGGCATGATCCCCGGCAGCCGTCTGCTCGACGCCCCGCCCGAGGGACTGAACCAGGACGAGTCGGTGGCCATCGCCGCCGACTACGATTTCGTCGTCATCCACACCTCGACGCCGTCGCTGCGCAAGGACGCCGAGACCGCCGAGAAGATCAAGACGAAGAATCGCAACGCCGTGATCGCCATGGTGGGCGGCCAGGCGACCGCGCAGCCGGAGGAGACCTTGCGGGTCTCCGAGGCGATCGACCTCGTCGGACGCAAGGAGTTCGACTACTCGATGAAGGAGGTCGCCGAGGGCCGCGAGTGGAGCACCATCGGCGGCATCAGCTACCGCCGCGACGGCCAGACCTACCACAACCCGGATCGTCCCCAGATGACGGGTCCGGAGCTCGACGAGCTGCCGTTCGTCACCGAGATCTACGCCCGCGACCTCGACTACAAGAAGTACAACTCGCCGTACTGCCAGTATCCGTACGTCTCGCTCTACACGGGTCGCGGCTGCCCGGCGCGCTGCACCTTCTGCCTGTGGCCGCAGGTCACGACCGGCCACAGCTACCGCACGCGCAGCCCGGAGAACGTCCACGCGGAGCTCAAGAACATGCGCAAGCTCTTCCCCGAGATGCGCGAGATCTTCTTCGACGACGACACCTTCACCGCCGACCGCGAGCGCGCGCGCACGATCGCGCAGAACATCGGCACGCTCGGCTACACGTGGTCGACCAACTCGCGCGCCAACGTCGACTACGAGACGCTCAAGATCATGAAGGACGGCGGGCTGCGCCTGTTCGTGATCGGCTACGAGTCGGGCAACGAGCAGATCCTGAAGAACATCAAGAAGGGCGTGGACATCCGCCGCGCACGCCAGTTCACCGAGGACTGCCACAAGCTCGGCATCCTGATCCACGGCACCTTCATCTTCGGCCTGCCCGGCGAGACCAAGGACACGATCCGCCAGACCATCGACTTCGCGAAGGAGATGGACTGCGAGACGATCCAGGTCTCGCTCGCGTCGCCGTACCCCGGCACGCACTTCTACGACTTCGTCAAGAAGAACGGCTACGAGGTGGTCGATCCGCTGGTCGATGCGGGCGGCTACCAGAAGTGCACCGTGAGCTACCCGGAGATCTCTGCCGACGAGATCTACGAGTCGGTCGAGAAGGCGTATCGCGAGTTCTACTTCCGCCCGCGCTACATGGCGAAGAAGTTCAAGCAGATCGTCTTCGACTCGCACGAGCGTCCGCGGCTCCTCGCCGAGGGCAGGCAGTTCCTGAAGACGATGTGGCACCGGCGCGCGGAGTCGAAGGGCGCGCGACCGACGGTGTCGGCGCGGGCGGCACAGGCGGGCGGATCGGCATCGGCTTGAGCCCGCGACGCGAGTGGGCGCCCTCGTGCTGAGCCAGATCCTGCTCCTCCTGGTCGCGATCGCGACCGGCTATCAGCTCTTCAGCGTTCTGTGCGCTTGGCTGTTCGCGCGCTGGCAGCGGCGCGAGCTCGCGCGCCCACGGCGCCCCGACGCGGAGCTACCCGCCGTCACGATGCTGAAGCCGCTGTGCGGCGCGGTGCCCGAGACCTACGACAACCTCGCGAGCACCTGCCGCCTCGACTACCCGAAGCTGCAGATCGTGTTCGGTGTCGCCGATGCGAACGATCCGGTGATCGCGATCGTCAAGCGCCTGCAGCGCGACTTCCCGGACGTCGACGTCGAGCTCGTCGTCTCGCCCGAGCGGATCGGCAGCAACGCGAAGGTCAGCAACCTGCACAACATGCTGCAGCGCGCGAAGCACGACGTGCTGGTGATCGCCGACGGCGACATCCGCACCCCGCGGGACTACCTGCGCGTGCTGGTGCCGTACCTCGACGACCCGCAGACCGGCCTCGTCACCTGCATGTACCGCGGCCTCGGCAGCCGCACGCTCGCGAACCGGATCGAGGCGCTGTTCATCAATACCGACTTCGGCCCGATGGTCACGGTCGCGCGGCAGGTGGAGCGCATGGGCTACGCGTTCGGTGCCACCATCTGCATCCGCCGCGCCCTGTTCGAGGAGATGGGCGGGTTCCGCGCGATCGCCGACCACCTCGCCGACGACTTCCAGCTCGGCAGCATGGTCGTCGAGCGCGGGCTCCAGTCGGTGCTGTCGCCGGTCGTGACGGAGACGGTGCTCGACCTCGACACCATCGGCGAGGTCTACGCCCACCAGCTCCGCTGGGCGCGCACCTACCGGATCTGCCGTCCCGGGGGGTACCTCGCGAGCATCGTCACGCACAGCACCCTGTGGGCGACCCTCTACCTCCTCGCCGCGGGCTTCTCGGCCGGTGCGCTCACGATCTTCTCCGCCGCGATCGGCGTACGGCTCGTGGCGGCGGGGCTGATCGCGCACGTCGTGCTCGGCGTGCGGCGCATCTGGACCCAGCTCTGGCTCGTGCCCGCGAAGGATCTGTTCATCTCTTCGATCTGGGTGGCGGCATTCCTCGGCCGGACCGTGCAGTGGGGCGGGACCGAGTTCGAGGTCGCGGCCGACGGCCGGATGGTGCCCGTCACCCCGCCCGCGGACGAGCCGCAGGCCGACCCCGCACCGGCCCAGAACTCCTGATCGCCAGCCCGTGCCGGGCGCCCGAAACTGGTTGCATGCCCGGTGCAACAACGGTACGACCGCTCGTCGCGGGCGCCTGCCCGCGGCATGTGCAACCGCCTCCCGTCCCGGGAGGCTTCATCCCGTAATCGCATGGCTGCAACCGATTCGTCTTATCGCTGTCACGTCGCCATCATCGGCGGTGCCGCCGCCGGTGCCGAAGTGGCGGACAAGCTCGCCGCCGAGGGTGCGCTCTGCGTCGTCTTCGAGCAGAACGACCGTCCCTACGGCAAGGTCGAGGACGGTCTGCCGATCTGGCACACGGCGCTCCGCCGCAAGGAGTACGACCTCATCGACACGAAGCTCGCCCGCGACGGCGTGCACTTCGTGCCGCGCACCGCGGTCGGCCGCGACCTCGACTTCCACGACCTGGTGCGCGCGTGGGGATTCGACCTGATCGTTCTCGCGAACGGCGCGTGGCGTGACCGCCCGCTGCCGGTCGAGGGCGCCGACGCCTACGTGGGACGCGGGCTCGTCTACCAGAACCCGCTGATCTACTGGTTCAACCACCATCACGAGCCTGCGTACGCCGGGCCGCGCTACCAGATCCCGGACGGCGCGCTGGTGATCGGCGGCGGTCTCGCGTCGATCGACGTGGTGAAGGTTCTGCAGCTGGTGACGGTGCGCGACGCGCTCGCCGCGCGCGGCATCGAGCAGGACCTGCTGGCGATGGAGGCGAAGGGCATCCCCGAGACGCTCGCGAAGCACGGCCTCACCTATCCCGAGCTCGGACTCCGCGGCTGCACCCTGGTATACCGCCGCCGGATCGAGGACATGCCGCTCACCGAGCCGCCGGCCGCCGGCAAGGTCGAGGACCCGAGCAAGGCGGCGACGGTGCGCCGCAAGATCTTCGAGAAGGCGCAGAGCAAGTTCCTGTTCAACGTCGAGCCGCTCGCGATGCCGACCGGACTCGTGGTCGAGGGCGACCGCCTCGTCGGGCTCCGCTTCGCGCGCACGCAGATCGGCGCCAGCGGTCGCGCCGAGGTGGTTCCTGGTGAGGACATCGAGCTGCGCTCGGAGATGATCGTCTCGTCGATCGGGTCGATCCCCGAGCCGATCGACGGCCTCGCGATGCACGGCGAGCTGCTGCGCGTCGAGGACCACGAGCGCGGCAAGATCGCCGACTTCGAGCACGTCTTCGGCTGCGGCAACGTGATCACCGGCAAGGGCAACCTGGTCGCGTCGCGTCGCCACAGCGCACAGGTCGCAAGCCACCTCGCACAGCGGATCAACGGCGGCGAGCGCGCGAGCGAGCACACGAGCGCGCTGCTCGAGCGCGTGCGCGAGCGGCAGCGCACCGTCGGCTTCGACGGCGACTACCGGACCTGGATCGAGCGCGTCCGGCCCGTCGGCTTCGCCTGATCCGCGCACGACGCGCGGCAGCAACGAGACTTCGCCGGCCGTGACGGGCCGATCGCCACGGAGGGCGTGATGTCGAGAGTACGGCTCGGGAGCGGATTCACCGGTGACCTCGCGTCGCGGACGACGCTCGCGGCGCTGCTGCTCGGCGTCCTGCTGCAGGCGTGTGGCGACGCGTCGGGCGGCGGATCGCCGGCCACGGATCCTGCGACCCGCGGCGCCTACCTCGTGGGCGTGACGCGCGTCGAGCTGTACGACCAGGCGCGCGATCGCACGCTGCTCACCGAGGTCTGGTATCCGGCGGACGAGTCGGCGCGCGACGTCGCGCCGTCGCCGGCCGCGGAATACCTGCCGGAGGGGCTCGGCTTTCTCGCCGACGACGCGACCATCGAGCTCACCGCCGTCCGCGACGCACCCCTCGCACCGGGCGGACCCTTTCCGCTGATCGCCTTCTCGCACGGCTCGGGCGGAATCCGCTTCCAGAACACGTTTCAGGTCGAGCATCTCGCGAGCCACGGCTACGTCGTGGTCGCCCCCGACCACGAGGGCAACACCTTCTTCGACTCGTCGGGGACCTTCGAGCGGCTGCAGATCGAACGACCCCTCGACGTCGAGTACGTGCTGAACGCCTTCAGCGGCTTCACCGCCGACCCCGCGAGCCGCTTCGCCGGCTGGATCGACACCGACCTCCCGTTCGGCGTCACCGGCCACTCGTTCGGCGCCTTCACGAGCTTCGCCGTCGCCAGCATGGACGCGCGCATCGCGGCCGCCCTGCCGATGGCGTTCGCGGGCCCGGTGTCGGCGGAGTACACGGCCGCGACGTTCCTGATGCTCGCGACGCAGGACAAGACCATCGGCCTCGACGCGAACCAGGCGATCCGCGACACCTACGAGATCCTGCCGGGTCCGCGCTGGCTCGCCGAGTACGTCGACGCCGGTCATTACAGCTTCTCGTTCGCGTGCGACACCGGTCTCGGCATCGGCGACGGCGACGGCTGCAAGAGCGGCACCCGCCTCGAGGACGGCTCTCCGGTGACCTTCATCGACTACAAGCGCGTGTACGGCTCGGTGAACACGTGGTCGGCGGCGCTGTTCGGACGCTACCTGCGCGGCATCACCGCGTACGAGCGAACGCTCGACACGAACCTCGATCCCGACGTGATCCGGTTCGCAGCGCATGCGCGCAACGGCGTCGCGAGCCTGGCGAGCGCCCAGCGGGGGCTGCAGCTCGGCCTCGCCATACCGTAGACCGCGCGCTGCGCTATCGTCGCGACATGAGCGACTCTCCGTCCCGCGTCGTCAAGGGCAACATGATCGGGCTCGCGATGCCCGACGTCGACGTCTGGAGCGAGCGCGTGGTCACCGTGCTCGGCCAGAACCCCGGACCCTTCACCGGCCCGGGCACGAACACCTACGTCGTCGGCACGTCGCGGCGGCCGCTGCTGATCGACACCGGACAGGGATTACCGGAGTATCTACCGCTGCTGGTGCGCGCGCTCGACGAGCACCGCGGCGGCGCGCGCGAGCTCGAGCGCGTCGTCCTCACGCACGCGCACGGCGACCACCTGGGCGGCGTCGGCCAGGTGCGCGAGCGCTTCGGCGCGCTCCCGGTCTTGAAGCGCCCCTGGCCCGGCATGGACGCGGGGCTCGACGAGCTCGTCACGGCGATCGACCACGACGCCGTGATCGAGACCGAGGGCGCGACGTTGCGCGCGGTGTTCACCCCCGGTCACGCCGAGGACCACCTCTGCTACTGGCTCGAGGAGGAGCGCGCGCTGTTCACCGGCGACGTCGTGCTCGGTGCGGGGACGACGGTGATTCCCGAGCACGGCGGCGACCTCGCCGACTACATGGACTCGCTGCGCCGCCTGCTCGCGCTCGAGCCGGAGGTCATCTACCCCGCGCACGGGCCCGCGATCCGCGACGCCGAGAAGAAGATCCGCGAGTACGTCGCGCACCGCGAGCTGCGCGAGGCGCAGATCGTGGCGCTGCTGCGCGAGGGCCTGAGCGACGTGAAGGAGATGGTCGCGCGCATGTACGCAGACGTACCGCAGTTCCTGCACGCCGCCGCGGGCACCTCGGTGCGCTCGCACCTGAAGAAGCTCGAGCGCGAGGGCCGTGCGCGCCGCGACGGCGAGGCGTGGGCGCTCGTCACGGCGTGACCGGCGCGCAACCGTGATCGCGCCAGGACGGCTGCTCGCGCGCGCGATCTTCGTCGCGTTGCTCGCGACCGCAGTCCTCGCGGCACCGTGGCGCGCGCTGGCGCGCGAGACCGTGCTCGTGACCAACACCAACGACGGCGGCCCCGGCAGCCTGCGCGACGCGCTCACCGCGGGAAACCGCGACGTCCGTATGGCGCCGGGCGTCCGCGGCGACATCGTCCTCACGCGCGACGTCCCCGTTCGCGGCGCGTTCGTCACCGTCGACGGCAGCGTCGACGGACGCGAGACTGCGGTCACGCTGCGCGGACACGGCATCCGGGTGCGCGGCAGCAACGGCGCGCACGACGTGACGCTGCGCAACCTGCGCATCCGCGACGCCGCCGAGGACGGCATCCAGATCGCCGCCGGCGCCTACAACGTGCTGGTCGAGAACGTCTCGATCGCGGGCTCGGGCGACGGCAACCTCGACATCACGCAGGCGGGAACGCGGGACGTCCTGGTGCGGTCGAGCATCGTCGGCAGCCCCGCGGGACAGGGCAAGAACATGCTGTGGGGCAACCGCGCGACCGGGATCCGCCTTCTCGGCAACGTCGTGATCGACGCGCCGCAGAGGAACCCGGAGGTGTCGTACGACCAGACCGCTGCCGAGCGCCTCGACTCCGGAACCACCGCCGACCTGCGGCACAACGTCTTCTGGGCCTGGGGCCGCGGTCGCGGCCCGCGCATCGAGGAAGGCTCGACCGCCAACGTGATCGACAACTACTTCGGCGGCCCGCCGGGAACCGACCTCGAGGACGCGCTCATCGTCTGCACCGGCCCGACGACCGTCCGCACCTGCAGCCGCGACCCGCGCAACGTCGCGCGCGCCTACACCAGCGGCAACGTCCTGCACGGCGGTAGCATCGACCTGAACGTCCGCGGCACCGAGGACGTACCCTTCCCTGCACCGCCGGTGCCGAGCACGGGCATCTGCGCCGAGGTCGAGCGCGTGCTCCGGGAGGCCGGCGCCCACCCGCGCGACGCGATCGACCGCGCCCTCCTCGCCTCGATCACACCCTGCGAGGCGACTGCCTTGCCCTGATCCCGGCCTCTCGGGACCAGCTACGGGCCGAGGCGATCAGCTGCGCATCAGCGATCAGCTGCGCATCAGCATCAGCTGCGCATCAAGAAGTTGCGCGCGATCACGACGCGCTGGATCTGCGAGGTGCCCTCGTAGATCTGCAGCAGCTTCGCGTCGCGCATCAGCTTCTCGACCGGGTACTCCTTGGTGTAGCCGTAACCGCCGAAGACCTGCACCGCGTCGACCGCAGCCTTCATCGCCCAGTCGGCGCCGAGCGCCTTGGCGATCGCCGACGTGCTGGTGCGCTTGACGTCGTGGTCGACCTCCCACGCCGCCTTCAAGTACAGCAGGCGCGTCGCCTCGTAGGCCATCACCATCTCGGCGATCATGAACTGCACCGCCTGGTGCTGCGCGATCGGCACGCCGAACGCCTTGCGCTCGAGGGAGTAGGCGCGCGACTCCTCCTGGCAGCGGCGGATCAGACCCGCGCACAGCGCCGCGATCATCGGCCGCGACTTGTCGAAGGTCTCCATCGCGATCGCGAAGCCGTTGCCCGCCTGCCCGAGGATGTTCTCGGGTCCGAGCTCGACGTTGTCGAACAGCACGTCGCAGGTGTCCGACGCGCGCTGGCCGAGCTTGTTCTCCTTCTTGCCCGTGGACACGCCGGGAAGGTCGCGCGGAATGACGAACGCCGTGATGCCCTTGTGCCGCAGCGCCGGGTCCATGGTCGCGAAGCCGGTGTAGAAGCTCGCGTGGCCCGCGTTGGTGATCCAGCGCTTCTGGCCGTTCAAGATCCACTTGTCGCCGTCGCGCACGATGCGGGTCTGCATGCCGGCGACGTCCGATCCCGCCTCGGGCTCCGAGCACGCGTAGCTGCAGAAGGTGAAGTCGGTCGTGAGCCGGAAGAGGTACTCGTGCTTCTGCGCGTCCGTCCCGGCGATCAGCAGCGGCAGCGCGCCGAGATGGTTCGCCATGATGCTGGTCGCGATCGCCGAGCAGCCGTACGACAGCTCCTCGGCAATGAGGCAGCCGTCGGTCGTGCTCAGCTCGAGGCCGCCGTACGCCTCCGGCACCTCGACGTTCATCAGACCCAGCTCCCAGGCCTCGTTCAAGATGGCGGTCGGAAACTCGCCGGTCTCGTCGTAGTGTCCGGCGACCGGGACGATCTTCTCGGCGGCGAAGCGTCGCGCGGTCTCGATGAGGGCTTCCTGGGCTTCCGTCAGCGTCGGATCGAACATGAGCGGGCCCGCTAGCAAACGGGATCCGGTTCGACGACCCGCGCTGCACACCTTGCAGCGGGGCGCTGGGCGCGCTCCGGAGGGGCGGGGTCGCTGGAGCGCGACCCCGGCTCCGGTGAACGATGTTCACCGGCAGAGAACGCCTCCGTCGCGAGCGCCGTTCGCCGAGCACCTTCGGAGACACCGGCGCGCAGGAGGCATTCATGCGTACCAGCGCTCCCGTCGAATCGACGGGCCGACAGACGGCGGGCTTTCCCCCGACGCCCCGGCCGCACGGCCACTGCCACGGCTTGGGCCACGGCCCAAGGACGTGCGGCCGGGGACGCCGCGGCTCGCTCGCGATCGCAGCCGTCGCGGCACTCGCCCTGGCACTCGCGCCCGGCGTCGTCGGGGCGCAGAACATCATCCCGAACGGCCGCTTCGACTCGGGAATCGCCGGGTATACCAGCACCAATCCAGGCAAGGTCATGCACGACCCCGACCTCGACCTCGGCAGCGCGCGCACTCCGGGGTCGCTCGTGATCGTCAACGACACCAGCTCGTCGAACACCATCGTTTCGGCGCGTACCTGCTTGACCCAGCCGATCACGCCGGGGCCGTACCACTTCGAGTACTGGGTGCGCTTCAAGCCGGGCGAATCGGCGAACGGCGTCGGGCGCGTGCAGTTCACGACCTATCCCACCGCGAACTGCTCCGGCTCGCCGGCCGGGAGCTTCAACGGCCCGAATCTCGGGCCGGCGCTCGGGCGCGGTCTGTGGCTTCGCGCCCGCGGCGGCGACATCACGAACGCGGGGGGAACCATTCCGGCGGGAACCAACAGCGTGCAGGTCTACGTGGCGCTGTTGCGTACCACCGCCGGCGTGCTGAGCGCGCACTTCGACGGCCTGTTCCTCGCGCCGGTCGGCAAGCCGCTGTGCAAGGGGCGCGTTCCGACGATCGGCGGCACGGACCTCGACGACTCCATCTTCGGCACCGACGGTCCCGACGTGATCGTCGCGTTCGGCGGCGACGACACCATCGATGCTCGCGGCGGCGGCGACGTGGTCTGCGCCGGCAAGGGGAACGACACGGTGTCCGGCGGGGGTGGCGACGACATCGTGCTCGGACAGGGCGGCAACGACGACCTCTTCGGCGACGAGGGCGACGACGTGCTGAAGGGCGGCCCCGGCAAGGACACGCTCGGTGGCGGTCCGGACTTCGACGTGTGCGTGGGCGGCGGCGGCAAGGACAGCGCGTTCTCGTCGTGCGAGAAGTTCCGCTCGGTGCCCTGACCTGTGGCGCGCCGGCCAGTGGTCGGCCAGCGTTCGTTCGCCACGGCGGCGCGCCGTGGCGAAGCTCCCGGCGTGTCGTCCCCGCGGGAGACGGCGAGCCCCGAACGTTGTCGGCGCTCGGGGAGCTTCTCGGTGTCGATCGCGATCGGACGCGGCAGCCCGGCACGCGATGCACGATCACGATCACGCGGCGGTCACGTCAGACCGCGCCTTTGCGCTTGCCGACCGCTCCCTTTCTGGTCGGTGTCGGTGGAGCCGGCTCGAGGGACGCGAACGCCTCGCGGGCCGTCCGGCCGATCTGCTGCAGTGCAGTCCCGAGGGGTGACCGGCGCCGCCACACGAGCGCGATCGTCCTGCCCGGCACGGGCTCGGCGAACGGTCGCACCGCGAGCCGCGCCCGCTTCGCCTCGGTCGCCACGGCGAGCTGCGGCAGGAGCGTGAGCCCGGTGCCGTCCGCCACCATCTGCGCGAGGGTCGGCAAGCTCGTGGCGCGGAACTCGAGCTCTTGCGCCTTGGCGCTGGAGCAGACGGCCAGCGCCTGATCGCGAAAGCAGTGGCCGTCGTCCAGCAGGAGGACGTCCTCGTTCTCGAGCTCGGCGAGCTTCACCGGGCTCGTCCGGACGATCAGCGGGTGTCCCGCCGGCGCCGCCAGGACGAACGGGTCGTAGCCGACGATCTCCCGCTCCACGTCGCCGATCTCCGCCTCGAGGGCGAGCAGCGCCCCGTCGATCTCGCCGGCGCCGAGCTTCGCGACCAGAACCTCCGTCTTGTCCTCGATCCAGAGCAGCGTCAGGTCGGGGTACGCCCGTCGTAGCGCCGGGCGGATGCAGGGGATGAGGTACGGGGAGAGGGTAGGGATGACGCCGAGCCGGACCGTGCTCGCGAGCGGATCGCTCGAGCGCTGCGCGAGGTCGACGAGATCGTCGGTCTCGCGCAGGACGACGCGCGCGCGTTCGAGGATCCTCTCGCCCGCCGTCGTGAGGAGTACCTTGCGACGGTCGCGCTCGAAGAGCCGCGTCCCGAGCGCCTCTTCGAGCTGGGCGACCTGCGCGCTCAGCGACGGCTGCGAGACGCGGCAACGCGCGGCCGCCTCGCTGAAGCTGCGCACGTCCGCCACGGCCACCGCGTACTGGAGCTGTCGGAGGGAGAAGGGATGCGGCGCGAGCTTCATAGCCTCACGCTATAACAATCATCCGGACGATGTCTTGGACCTCTAAGGCGATCGTAGGCAAGCTGGCTCTCGGCGATGCTCCACCGTCGGCTGTCTGCATCGCGGGTGAGGGCTCTGAACACAGGAGGGATGTCGTGCGCATGAACTTCGGGTACTTCGGTCGAGCGCGTCGCCGCTCGACGCTCACAATCGTCCTTTGCACCTCGGCGATCGTGCTCGGCGGTCCCGCATGGGGTGCGGAACCACAGCCGGCCGTCGCCGACGCGATGGACAAGCCGCCGGCCGCGGCGCGAGCGGACAGGCCGTACACCAACGACGACTGGTGGCCGAACCGGCTCGACCTGCGCGTCCTGCGCGAGAACGCTCCGGCGGGCGACCCGATGGATCCGGACTTCGACTACGCCGCCGAGTTCGCCAAGCTCGACCTGAACGCGGTGAAGAAGGACATCGCGCAGGCGCTCACGTCGTCGCAGGACTGGTGGCCCGCCGACTACGGGCACTACGGCGGTCTCATGATCCGGCTCGCCTGGCACAGCGCCGGCACGTACCGTGTCGTCGACGGCCGCGGCGGCTCGGCCTCGGGCACGATTCGCTTCGCGCCGCTGAACAGCTGGCCCGACAACGCGAACCTCGACAAGGCCCGCCGGCTCTTGTGGCCCGTCAAGAAGAAGTACGGCCGCGCCCTGGCCTGGGCCGACCTCATGATCCTCACCGGCAACGTCTCGTTCGAGTCGATGGGCTTCCAGACCTTCGGCTTCGGCGGCGGCCGCGAGGACGTCTACGAGCCGACCGACGTCAACTGGGGCCCGGAGACCGAGTGGCTCGCCGACAAGCGCTTCACCGACGACCGCAAGCTCGAGCGACCGCTCGCCGCCTCGCAGATGGGCCTGATCTACGTGAATCCCGAGGGCCCCAACGGCAAGCCCGATCCGATCGCCGCGGCGCACGACATCCGCGTCACCTTCGGCCGCATGGGCATGAACGACGAGGAGACCGTGGCGCTGATCGCCGGCGGCCACTCGCTGGGCAAGACGCACGGCGCCGCCGATCCCCGCAAGTACGTCGGCGCCGAGCCCGAGGCGGCGCCGCTCGAAGAGCAGGGCCTGGGCTGGAAGAACAAGTACGGCACGGGCAACGCCGGCGACACGATCACCAGCGGTCTCGAGGGCGCCTGGACCAACACCCCGGCCAAGTGGTCGCACGACTACTTCAAGCACCTCTTCGAGTACGAGTGGGCGCTCACGAAGAGCCCTGCGGGTGCGCAGCAGTGGACACCGACGAACGCCAAGGGGCCGCAGGTCCCGGACGCGTTCGACCCGAACAAGAAGCACCTGCCGATCATGCTGACGACCGACCTGTCGCTGAAGATGGACCCGATCTACGGGCCGATCTCGAAGCGCTTCTACGAGAACCCGCAGGAGTTCGAGGCCGCGTTCGCGCGCGCCTGGTACAAGCTCACGCACCGCGACATGGGCCCGCGAACCCGGCTGATCGGCACCGACGTTCCGCCGGCGCAGATCTGGCAGGATCCGGTGCCGCCCGCCGCGGGCCCGCTCATTGGCGACGCCGAGATCGCGACCTTGAAGGGCATGATCCGCGAGTCGGGGCTCACCGTTCCGCAGCTCGTCACGACCGCCTGGGCGTCGGCGTCGACCTACCGTGACACCGACAAGCGCGGCGGCGCCAACGGCGCACGCATCCGTCTCGCGCCGCAGAAGGACTGGGCAGTGAACCAGCCCGCCGAGCTCGCCAAGGTCCTCGCGACGCTCGAGTCGGTGCAGAAGAAGTTCAACGACGGACCTTCGGGCAAGAAGGTGTCGCTCGCCGACCTGATCGTCCTCGGGGGCGCGGTCGGTGTCGAGGACGCCGCCAAGCGCGGCGGCGTGGAGGTGAAGGTCCCGTTCACGCCCGGACGCACCGACGCGACCCAGGAGATGACCGACGTCGAGTCCTTCGCGTACCTCGAGCCGAGCGCGGACGGCTTCCGCAACTTCGGCAAGGCGCAGGGACGCGAGGCGGCCGAGAAGCTCGTCGATCGCGCGGACATGCTGACCCTGACGGCGCCCGAGATGACGGTCCTGGTCGCCGGGCTGCGCGTTCTCGGCGCGAACCACGGCGGGTCGAAGAACGGCGTCTTCACCACGCGACCGGGCACCCTGACCAACGACTTCTTCGTCAACGTCACCCAGATGGACGTCGAGTGGAAGAAGGCGGCGGGCGCGGGAGACGTCTACGAGGCGCGCAACCGCAAGACGAACGAGCTCGTCTGGACGGGTACGTCGGTCGACCTGCTCTTCGGCTCCAACTCGCAGCTCCGTGCGCTGGTCGAGGTCTACGGTGCCGACGACGCGGGGGAGAAGTTCGTACAGGACTTCGTGGCGGCCTGGACCAAGGTGATGAACCTGGATCGTTTCGATCTCCCCGAGCGTGGCCCTGCGGCGACGCTCACGCAGCGCGACGCTCGCGGGCCCGCGCAGGGCTGAGCGCAGCTCCGCGCCGAGGCGCCGACCCGGCGGTTCCCTCCGCCGGGTCGGCGCCCGCGGCGGCGTCGCGCCCGCGGCGCCGTCGCATGCGCGGTGGCGCACGACGCCCGGCGGTGCACGACGCGCCGCCGCGATGCCTCAGATCACTCCGGCCTCGCGCCACGCGGCGAGCTGATCGGGGTCGCAACCCAGCCAGTCGCGGTACACCGCCTCGTTGTCGGCGCCGAGCGCGCCGCCGAGGTGGTCGATCCGTCCCGGATCGAGGTCGCGACGCGGTGACGGCGCGGCGATCGCCAGGGTGCCGCCCTCGCCGTCCGGCGCGTCGACGATGCTGCCGCGCGCCCTCAAGTGCGCGTTCGCGAGCACGTCGCGCAGACCGTCCACCGACGCCACCGACACACCGGCCGCGTTGAACGCTTCGACGATCTGCGCCGTGGCACGCGTGGCGATCCACCCGCCGAGCAGATCGTCGAGCTCGTCTGCGTGCCGCACGCGCGCGAGGTTGTCGCGGAAGCGCGGATCGGCGCGCAGCTCGGAACGTCCGATCACGGCCAGCGCGCGGTGCGCGAGCTCGTCGGTGCCGGCGGTGATCGCGACCCAGCCGCCGTCGCCGGTCCGATAGGCGTTGCGCGGCGCCATCGTCGGAAAGCGGTTGCCGTACCGGCCCGGCTCGGTGCCGTCGCGCGACGTCTGCGCGAGGCGCAGCGACATGAGGCCGAGCAGCGGCTCGTACATCGCGACGTCGAGCACCTCGCCACGCGGCGTCGCGGTCGCGTCGTCCGCGCCGTTCGGCGAGCGAGCCGCGTCCCGCGCGTACAGCCCGAGGAGCGCCGCGACGATCCCCTGCAGCACCCCCATGTAGTCGCCGAGCCCGACCGGCGACAGGGTCGGCGGGCCGTCGGCTTCGCCGGTCAGCGCCGCGAGCCCGCTCGTCGCCTCGGCGAGCGTTCCCGACCCGGGACGCTCCGCCCACGGTCCGTCGGTGCCGTACGTGGTGAGATTGACGACCACGAGTCGCGGGTGCGTCGCTGCGAGCTGCGAGCGCTCGAGGCCGAAGCGCGCGAGTCGCTTGCGGCCGAGGTTGCAGACCAGCAGGTCCGCGCGCCCGAGCAAGCGCTCCAGCAGCGTCCGGCCTTCGGGCCTGGTCAGGTCGAGCGTCACGTGCTGCTTGTTGCGATTGACGACCTTCCAGGTGAGCGGCACGCCACGCGCGTCGACGAGCCGGCGCAGCGAGTCGCCGCGCGGGTGCTCGACCTTGATCACGCGCGCGCCGAAGTCGCCGAAGAAGGCCGCGATCTGCGGTGCCGCCGCGAGCGTCGCCAGGTCGATGACGGTCAGGTGCGAGAGCGGCACGCGCCACGTGCTACGCCGCAGGGGTTCGCGATTCAAGCGCGGGACGCGACGGGGGTCTCCCCGAAGCATCGCATGACGGCCCCGAGACTTCCCGCCGCTCACGCGCAGCTCCGGTCATCGACGCTCGGTTGCTCCGGCCTGTCCGCAGGTCACCCCGGCGCGGCGTCGGGCGTGCGCTCTTCGAGCAGGTCCGCGCGTCAGGCGCCGCGCGCGCGAACGAAGGCGAGCGTGCAGCGACGGTACGCGATCCGCCAGCCGTCGGCGGTGCGCACGAAGCGGTCGTGGTACTCGCCGACGAACTTCGGGTGGCCCACCGGCGACGGCAGCTCGGCGGTGCCGCTCGCGGAATCGTGGCGATAATTGACGAGGTACGAGATGCCCGTCGCCTCGTCGGGGCCGGCGAGCGTGATCGCGACGTTCGTGCAGACGTGGCGCGACGTGCGCCGCTTGACGCCCTGCCGGGCGCCGAAGCCCGCGCGGATGGCGTCGCGGCCCTCCATGCGGACCTGGTCCGCCTCCCAGACGCCGTCGGTGGTGAAGAGGTCGGCGATCCGGGCCGCCTCGCCGAAGTCGACGAGGTGCGTGTAGTCGATGACGAGCCGCTCGCAGGCACGCTCGTCGAGGAGGCGGGAGAGGGCGTCGCTGGCCATCGTCGACGCGTATCGGAGGTGCGCGGCCGCGCGCAAGGCGGGGCGGCGTCTTGCGTCGCAGTGCGGCGCCCTCCATCGGGCCGATCGCGCACCGCGGTCGGCCCCGCGCGTCCGCCTCAAGCGGGCAGATCCGACCAGCGCAGCAGCTCGATGCCGCGCTCCTCGATCAGGGCACGGATGCGGGGCGACGTGAGCGCCGCGAGCTCGTCGGCCGGGCGGTAGCCCGGCATGAGCCGCTTCATCTCCGGCGTCTGCGCCTCGGCCGGGTGACAGTACAGCTCGGAGACGCCGTCGGGCAGCTCGCGGAGCGCATGCGCGAGGTAGTGCTCGTCGCAGCCGCCGCTCTGGTGCAGCCCCAGCGTCTGCTTCGCGAACACCACGCCGAGCGGCGTCAGCCGCCTCTCGGTGATGCCCGACAGGAAGCGCAACACCACGCCCTCGAACGTCTTGCGCACGCGGTGGCGCGGGTCGTAGCGAAGGTTCGGTACGATCGGCTCGCGCGTGAGGCGCACGGCGCGGATGCCGAACTCGGGAGCGAGCTCGGCGATCGTCGCCTGCAGCATCGGGTGCAGGTGGACGTTGACGTGGCCGTCGAAGTGATCGAGGTGCAGGCCGGTCGCGCGGAACGCTTCGAGCTGCGCGCGCACCTCGCGCAGCACGGCGCGGCGCAGCCTCGGATCGAAGAAGTAGCGGATCGCGGACGGGATCGCGCTCTCGCGGAACCGTCCGCTCGCGGTCGCGAGGCCCGTCGTGCGCGCGTCGGGGCTCGCGGGCACTCCCTGCACGAGGACGAGGTGCAGGCCGACGCCGAGGCGCGGGTTGTCGCGTGCCAGCGCGACGGCCTCGGCGGCGAACGGCGACATCACCATGAGGCTCGTCGTGGTGAGGATGCCTTCGCGGTGCGCGCGCACGATCGCGCGGTTCACCTCGCGCGCGAGGCCGAAGTCGTCGCCGTTGACGATCAGGCGACGGTACGCCGCTGTCGCGCTCGTTCTCAGTCGCTCTGCCCGCACGCCAGCTCGCGCGCGCGCTCGAGGTCGGCGGGAAAGTCGATCTCCGTCCACTCGAGGTCGTCGACACGCTCGAAACCCGTGACGACCCGCGACAGGAGCTCCGGGTAGACCTCCTCGTGCTCGATGTCCTTGACGCCCGCCGCGACGCGCGCGTCGAGCAGCTCGCGGAGCACGCGCGCCCCCTCGGTGCCGAGCTTCAAGAAGCCGACCGACTCGCCGAGCAAGTCGTACGGCCCGCGCGGACTGCGCGCGATGTCGGTGACGCGGCCGTCGACCACGTGCAGCATCTGCTCCTCACCGGTCGCCGACGCGCTGCCGTCGAGCAGAAAGCAGTTCTCGTGCGCCGAGCGCAGAAGGCGCTCGAGCATCACGGTCGGAAGGTAGACGTCGGCGTCCATCACCAGCGCCGGACCGCCGAGGGACTCGCGCGCGGTCCACAGCGAAAGGATCGCGCCGCGGCGATACTCGGGGTTGTGCAGAAACGACACGCCCGGCACGCCGCCGAGCTCCTGCTCGACCAGCTCGCCGCGGTGCCCCACGACGACCACGATCCTCTCGACGCCCCCCTCGCGGAGCTGACGCACCAGGCGGGCGATCAGCGTCTCGCCACCGACCTCCAAGAGCGCCTTCGGCCGATCGTTCATCTCGGCGCCGAAGCGCTTGCCGACGCCGGCGGCGAGGATGATCGCCGTCGTGCTCATTCCGCGACCTCGCGCCCGGTGATCGCGCGCTCGAGCGACGCGAGGAAGCGCGCGAAGTCACCCTCGTCGAGCGCGCCCATGTTCGCGACGCGGAAGGCTTCCTTGCCGAGCTGCCCCTGCCCCTCGTAGATCACGAAGCCGTCGGCGCGCACGCGGTCGTGCAGCTCGGCGTAGGTGAGCCCCGGCGGCAACGACAGCGTCGTGATCGAATTCGAGCGCAGCTCGGGCGGCAGCATCAGCCGCAGGCCGAGACGCTCGAACCCTTCGCGGAGCTGCGCCGCCGCACGTCCGTAGCGCGCGACGCGCGCGTCCACGCCTTCCTCCAGCAGCTCATCGAGCGCCTCGTCGAGCGCGTACAGCACCTGGACCGCGGCGGTGAACGGCACGGTGCGCTGCTCGTGCGCCGCGAAGTGCCGTGGCAGGTGCATGTAGACCGAGCGCGGAGGGAGCTCCGCCATGCGCCGCATCTCGCTGCGCCGGGCGAGCACGAACCCGATCCCGGGCACGCCCTGGATGCACTTGTTGGCGACACCGACGCAGACACCGACGCCCCACTCCTCGAGCTGCATCGTGTCGCCGGCGAGTCCGCTGATCGCATCGACGAAGAGCACGCGCCCGTGCGCGCGCGTGATGCGGCCCACCGCCTCGACCGGGTTGAGGAGTCCCGTCGTGGTCTCGTGGTGCACCAGCGCCACCACCTCGATACCGGGATCGGCGCGCAGCGCGTTCTCGACCGCGGCGAGATCCGGCGGCCGCCCCCAGTCGCTGCGCAGCACGACGGTCGCGACGTCGTGCGTCTGCGCCATCTCGAGGATGCGCTCGCCGTAGACGCCGTTGACGATCACCAGCATCCGCCGGCCGCTCGACACGACGCTCGTGACGCCGGCTTCCAGCGCGAGCGTGCCCGAGCCGGTGAGCGGCACCGCGACCCAGTCACCGTCCGGCGCGAGCGCGCGCACGAGCTTCGCACGCACCGAGTCGAGCAGATCGGCGAACTCGGGCTCGCGGTGGCAGAGGTCGCCGCGCGAGAGCGCCGCGGTGACGCGCGGCGAGACGTTCACCGGTCCGGGATTGAGCAGGATCACCGCGCCGACTCTCCGCCACGGCCGACGGTCGCGAGGCGCTCGATCGCCCGCGACACGCGCGCCGTCATCTCGGGCGGCGTGTACGGGATGCGCGGCGCCGGCGGCCCTGACTCGGGCTGCGTCTCGATCAGCAGGAGGGTCGGGCCCGGCTCGGCGAGCTGCGCGCGCAGCTCCGGCACGATGTCCGCGACGTGCCCGACGCGCGCGACCTTCCGGTATCCCGCGGCGCGCGCGATCTCCTCGAGCTCGACGCTCGCCGAGATCGCCGGCTGGTTGCCGGTGCTCGCGTAGACGCCGTTGTCGAGCACGACGTGGCGAAAGTTCGCCGGCGCCAGCACCGCGGTCATCGCGAGCGAGCCCAGGTTCATCAGCACGTTGCCGTCGCCGTCGAGCACGGCGACCGGAACCTCGGGACGCGCCGTCGCGATGCCGAGGCCGATCGACGACGCGAGGCCCATCGAGCCGATCATGTAGAAGCTCGCCTCGTCGTCGCCGAGCGCGCACACCCAGCGCGAGATGAATCCGTTCGCGCACACGCGGGCGTGACCGCCGAGCTCGGGCAGCACCGCCGCGATCGCGTCGCGCGTCGTCGGGCGCTCCGCGATCGGCGTCACGCGAGCACCCCCGGCTTGACGATCAGCGCGACGGGGCCGGGCTTCTCGTCGAGGCGTGCACGCACCCACGCGACGTCGGCCGCCGCGCTCGCGGCGTCGACGCCGAGCTCGCGCCACGGGATGTGCATGGCGTCGAGGATCGCCGGCATCGCTTCGCCCATCACGAGGTGCTCGGGCGCGTCATTCCCCTGATAGCCGCGCCACGTGATCACCAGCAGACACGGGATCGCGTAGATGTCCTGCAGCGAGCCGATCGCGTTCAGCGACACGCCGAAGCCCGAGTTCTGCATCACCACCACCGGACGCCGACCGGCGAGCGCCGCCCCGGCGGCGAGGCCGAGGGCGGCGTCCTCGCGCGTCTCGGCCACGTAGCCGTGCGGCTCGAGGGCCGTGATCAGCGATGCGACCAGCGAGCACGGCACGCCCGTGAAGAAGTCGAAACCGCGCGCGCGCAGCGCGCCCGCGAGCTCGACACCGCTCAGCGAACCGGCGTGCATGGCGTCAAGAACGGATCTCGGCCCACGCGCGGCGGTAGTCGTCGAACGTATCCACTTCCATCCAGCCCTTGTACACGTCGACGCAGGTGACCGTGTGACCGCGGTCGATGAGCTCCTGCAGCAGATCGGTGAGCGTCGCGCGGGACAGCGACTCGGCCTCGTGGAACCGACCGCGGTGCGAGCGCGCGAGCTCCGCGTGCAGCTCGCGCACCAGCTTCGCGCCGCGCTCGGACAGCATCGCGAGGCCGATGAACTCGCCGTGCGCCTCGGCAGGCGCGAGTTTCTGCCCGATCCGCGCGACGCTGGCACCCGCCGCGGACGGCACGAAGCGATAGCCCGCGACCGGCGGCTCGTCGGTGACCACGAGGTCGTGCGGGCGCTCGGGCACGGCACCGTTGCCGGCGCGGGCGTGGTCGTAGAAGGCCCGGTCGACCGCGATCACGACGTCACCTTGCGCGCGCAGCAGGCGCGCCAGGATCGCGTCGTCGAAGATCACGTCGCCGTACAGGCAGACCACCGGACCGCGCAGCGCCTCGTCCGCGGTCATCAGCGACGCGAGCTCGCCGGTCGTCGCGTAGTGGTCGTTGTCGTAGTAGCGCAGCTGCGGGTAGCGCACCGCGTCCTTCTGGTGGCCGCGCACCACCGCGATGTTCTTGATCCCGGCGGCGTTGAGCGCCTCGACCTGACGCTCGAGGATCGTCTTGCCCTTGATGTCGAGCATGCACTTGGGGCGGTCGCGCGTCAGGTCGCCGAGGAGGCCGTCCTCGCCCGCGGCGAGGACGATCGCCGCACAGTCGACGCCTCCGGGGAGCAGGAAGCGCGCCTCGTTCTCCTTCAGCTGCTTGACGCCGACCAGCGCGTAGACGTCCTCGAGCGGCGCGATTCGCTTCTCGAGCGCAGCCGCTTCGCCGTCGCGCATCGTGCGCAGCGCGTCCTTCATCGCGTCGAGCGCCGCGCGCAGCGCCTGGTTCGCGTAGATCACGAGCTTGAAGCCGGCTCGCTCGAGCTCGGGCAGCGTGGCGCCGATGTACGTCGTCGGCACGGACACCAGCGGCACGCGACGGTCCCACGCCGCCGCGACCTCGGCGAGCTCGCTCAGGTCCGGGTGCTTCGAGTGGATCAGGATCGCGTCGGCACCGGCGTCGGCGTAGGCGCGCGCGCGCGACAGCGCCTCCTCCTTGCCCCAGCCGGCGATCAGCGCTTCCGTCCGTGCGATGACGACGAAGTCGTCGCTGCGCTGCGCGGACTTCGCAGCGGCGATCTTGCGCGCGTGCTCGTCGGCCGGCACGAGCTCCCGCGCGACGCCGGCGTAGAAGCTGCAGCGCTTGGGGAAGACGTTGTCCTCGAGCGAGACCGCGGCGACGCCGGCGGCCTCGAAGTCGGCAACGGTGCGCATGACGTTGATCGCATTGCCGAAGCCGGTGTCGCAGTCGGCGATCACCGGGATCGACGTCGCCTCGACCATGGCGCGGGTCGCCTCCAGCGTCTCGCTCATGGTGAGGATGCTCGCGTCGGGAACGGCGCGCACGGCGGACAGGCCGAAGCCGCTCGCCCAGATCGCGTCGAAGCCGGCCTGCTCGACCAGCTTCGCCGACAGGGCGTCGTGCGCGCCTGCGGCGACGACCTGGGGTCGCTCGGCGAGAAGACGTTTGAGCGATCGCGCGGACGGTGGCATCGGCTGTGCCTGGGTAGGATACGCCGTCCACCCCCGCAACCGTCCGGACGCCTCGAAACCGTCCCTGCGTGGTCGTGCCCGGCCGTCGTGCGCGTTCAATTGAATGCGTCCGGTCACCCCTGATAGGGTCCGCCGCAATGGCCACGATGATCACCGACGAGTGCATCAACTGCGGCGCCTGCGAGCCGGAGTGCCCGAACACCGCCATCTACCAGGGTGGGGTCGAATGGCAGGCACTCGACGGCGGCATGCACGCGGCGCTGTCCGACCTGTTCTTCTACATCGTGCCCGAGAAGTGCACCGAGTGCGTCGGCTTCTTCGACCACGAGGCATGCGCCGCCGTGTGCCCGGTCGATTGCTGCGTACCGAACCCGAGCATCCCCGAAGCGGAGTCCGTGCTGCTCGCGCGCGCGCAGCAGATCCATCCCGACAAGAGCTTCGGGGCCGACTTCCCGTCGCGCTTCAAGGCCGGAGGCGAGGCACCGGCGGCGGCTCCCGCCGCTCCGGCGCCGGCGGTGGCTGCGGCACCCGCACCCGCCGCGGCGACGCCGGCGACGGCCGCAGTCGGGGTCGCGACGAGCCCGGAGGACGCGCTCGCCGCCGCGGTCCCGGACCTCGAGGACTGGGAGGTCCCGCTCAAGTGCTTCCGGTGCGGGGGCGCGTTCACGGTGGCCTTCCAGTACGTGCGGCCGGGGGTGGTCCTGCACTGTCCGCACTGCGTCGGGTCGTTCGTCCCGAACACGGCCCTGTACCAGGCGCTGTCGCGCCGGCTGACGCTCTTCCACTCCTCGTGGAAGAAGAGCTCCGACGAATTTCGCGAGCGGCGTGCGCGCGAGCTCGAGAGCTTCGAGGCGAGCCAGCGCGCCGCGCTCCGTTCGCTCGAAGCGGACCTCGAGAAGATCGCCGACGGCGCAGAGCTCGCCGGCGCCCCCACGCGCTCGCGCGGCTTCTTCGGCTGAACGTCTCTTCGCCCGAGCGTTTCTCGCCCGGGCGTCAGATCGGACGCCGGGAGCGTCTCGGCCGCTCCGTGGTCGGCGAGGCCCCGCGAAACGTCAGTCACCGATCGCGACCGACGGCGCGGGGCGCGCGAGCCCGAAGCTGCGCAGCATCGCGATCGTGTACCAGCCGAGGTCGATCTCCCACCACCGCTGCGCGAAGCGCGAGCTACCCGGAAACTCGTGATGGTTGTTGTGCAACCCCTCGCCCGCCGTCAGCAGCGCCAGTAGCCACATGTTGCGCGCGCTGTTGGCGAAGCGCTGGTAGCCGATCCAGTGCGCGGCACCGTTGATCGACGAGTTCAGGAAGATGTACAGCAGGACGTGCGCGGCGAACGCGATCGCGCCGAGGAGCGGGCCGAACGCCAGCACCAGCAGCCCGGCGAGCAGGCCGAGCCCGAGCCAGCTGTGGCGAAACAGCCGGTCCCAGCGATCGTCGACCATGTCCTTGGTGAAGCGCACGATGGTCTCGGGGTTCTGCGCCTCGCGCCGGTAGTAGAAGTAGTTCCAGAGCTGGATCTGCCAGAAGCCGTGTACGTACGGCGAGTGGGGGTCGCCCTCGGCGTCGGCGAACTTGTGGTGCTTGCGGTGCACGGCGGCCCATTGCCGCGGCTCGATGCCGGTGGTGAGCCAGATCAGCGCGCGCATCAGCAGCTCGACCGACGGCGCGAGCGCCACGGCGCGGTGCGACAGCGCGCGGTGCAGGTACACGGTCGTGCATAGCGTCGCGATCTGCACGGTCACGAAGATGCAGAGCATCGCCAGCAGCAGCTCCCGCGTCGAAAACATCACGGACTCGAGCATCGACCGAATCTCCTCCTGGAACGGTCCGGCAGGACGCCGGGGCCCCTACCTAACTACGGGCCCCGTGGGGTGGCAAGCGTCTTTGCGGCCGCCCTGGCGTCTGCACCGGAATCGCCGTCGAGCGCGCCGGCACACGTGAATCGCGACGACAGCGGTGCGACGAATCCGCGTTGGCCGGGTCTGGCGACCGTGGTAGCGTCCGGCATGCTCGACGATTGTGCACTACGTGAGAAGATCCTCGAGCTGCTCCGCCCCTTCGCTTCCAACTGGAGCGGCTCGCTCCGGCGCGGCGACCTGGTCATCCCGCAGGTCGAGGTGACGCGCGTCGTCGACGAGATCGCAACCTCGGTCCAGGACCTGCTCGACCAGCGCTGCGAGGCGACCGACACCACGCTCTTCCACTTCCTCGCCGAGTCCCGCCGGCTGCCGTCCGTGCAGGATCAGGCGAAGCTGCTGCGCGAGCGCTTTCTGGTTCTCGAGCGCAAGGCCTGACGCGGCCGCGGTGCGCGCACGGCCGGGCACCGATCCCGGTGCGGTGGGGGTTCGCGCATGTGCGACGACATCGGGCGGTATTGGCACAGCGTGCGCGCCCCAATGTGTCATTCTGTCCGGACGAACCGCGCATGCTCGGTGTCGTCGCGCGCCCACCGCACGAAGTCGTGCGGCTTTTTCGGCGATCGAGCGAGGCTCCGACGATGGCACGCGGGATGCACCGAGCCGGTACATCCCCCAAGCACCACTCGGCCCTGCCGGAGTCCCTCCCTCCGGCAGGGCCACCCCCCTTCTCTCCGGTCGCAGCGGCAAGCCATCCGGCCCGCGCGACGCACGATGCCCCGATCGTGACTCTCCGGTGCCCGAGCGGCGCTGCTTCGCAGCGCGCTTCGTCGCATCATCGCCGCATGGCAATTGCGGCTCGCAGAGCGCGTTGTTACGCTAATGCTCTGCTTCAGAACCCTTAAGTCAGCCTCACGTCCGCCCAGCGATGCACATCGAGACCCTGAAGGTATTCTGCGACCTCGTCGACACCGGCAGCTTCTCGGTCGCCGCGGCGCAGAACTTCGTGACGCAGTCGGCGGTGAGCCAGCAGATCCGCACGCTGGAGACTCGCTACGGTCGCAAGCTCGTCGAGCGCGCCAAGCGTCGCGTCCGACCGACACCGGCCGGCGAGATCTTCTACGAGATCTCGAAGGACATCGTCAGCAAGTACCAGGACCTCGAGGGACGCCTGCAGGCGTTCGCCAACATCGTCGCCGGCACCGTTCGCGTCGCGACGGTGCACTCGGTCGGCCTCTACGAGTTCTCCGACGAGCTCAAGCGCTACGTGAAGGCCTACCCGAACGTGAACGTGCGACTCGAGTACAAGAAGTCGAACCAGATCTACGAGGACGTCCTGAGCGGCACCCTCGACGTCGGCGTGATCGCCTACCCGACCAAGCGTCCGCAGATCAAGCTGATCCCGTTCCGCGAGGACCGCCTGGTGCTGATCTGCAGCCCGGCGCATCCGTTCGCGAAGCAGAAGTCGATCTCGATCAAGAAGCTCGACGGCCAGAACTTCGTCGGCTTCGAGAAGGACATCCCGACCCACAAGGCGATCGAGCGCGTGCTGCAGAAGCACGCCATCCGCGTCAACTACGTGGCCGAGGTGGACAACATCGAGGTCATCAAGCGCATCGTCGAGGTCGGCACCGGCATCTCGATCGCCCCCGAGCCGGCGGTCCGCCCCGAGGTGCGCAACAAGTCGCTGGTCGCGATCCCGCTCTCCGACGAGACCTTCGTCCGCCAGCTCGGCATCATCCACAAGGAAGGCCGGCACTTCTCGCCGGCGGCCGAGAAGTTCATCGAGACGCTGATCCCGGTGGGCGAGAGCTAGTACCCCGGTCACGCTCGGGCTGCGGCCCACGGCGCACCCCGCCGGCAGAGACCGGCCGCTCGGACGCGAGGCGGTCGAGCAGCCAGAGCTCGATCTCGAGGTGGCGTCGCGTGCGCTCCCGCAGCACGTCGGCGAGCGGGACCGGTGGCGGCTCGAGCCGCGCGGCGAGCCGACGCAGGCGTGCCGTACGCTCCGCGCGCAGAACGCGAGCCGACGGCCACGCCCCGAGGTGCAGCCAGACGGCGGCCTTGAGCAGCAGCGGCCGGCGGAGCAGCGAGCGATCGGCGAGCGGGCGGTCGAGCCACGCTTCCACGTGCGCGCACCCCGCCGCGGTCGCGGCGTAGGACCGCTTGCCGCGCTCGGCCGTTTCGCCGTCGCAGCGGACGAGTCCCGCACGCTCGAGCGCGGCCAGAGCCGCATACACATGCGACGGCTCCTCGACCGGCGGAAGGCCCAGCTCGACGGGAACGCGTGCGCGTAGCCGGTAGCCATGGCCGGCCCGACGGACCAGCAGCGCGAGCAGGACGCGCGCGAGCGACATGCGACGACGATCGGCCGGCCCGAGGCGGGTCGCAAGCCGCCCGACGACGTTCATGTCACGGGCGACAAGAGATCGCGTCTGGTGCGCCGGACGTCAGGCGGCGAGCCCCGGCACGACGCCGCGTGCGAACGCCTCGAGCTGCTCCGCGCTGCCGAAGTCCCCGAACATCACCATGAAGCGCTCGACGCCGAGGGCGGCGCGGGCGCGCAGGGCATCGGCGACCATCGCCGGCGTACCGAGGTGAACGTCCCCGTCGAGCTTCACGAAGCCTGCGAGCTCGCGCGCGATTCGTTCCCGAGCCGGACCGATCTGGTCCTCGCGCTCGACCAGAACCACCATCACCTGCTCCGACACCTCGACCTCGCCCGGATCGCGGCCGGCCTCGCGGCAGAGCACCCGCAGACGCTCGCGCTTGGCCCCGAGCTCCCGCCAGGCGGGGTTCGGCGAGTTCCAGCCGTCGGCGCGCGTCGCTGCCAGACGGAGCAGCCGCTCGCTCGCCCCGCCGAGGAGGATGGGCAGCCGCGTCGGCTTGGGCAGCTGCGGCGCCGCGACGACGCGATGGTGCGCCCCCGCGAAGCTCGCCCGCGGGTCGCGCCACATGCGGGTGAGGATCTCGACCGTCTCGGCGAGCTGCTCGTGACGCACGCCCGGCGAGGGAAACGGGTACCCGTACGCGCGGTACTCTTCCTCCATCCAGCCCGCGCCGAGCCCGAGCGCCAGACGGCCGCCGGCGATCTGCGACGCGGTCGCCGCCATCTTCGCGAGCAGCGCGGGGGGCCGGTACGACTGGCAGAGCACCAGCGGGCCGAGGACGAGCCGACGCGTCGCGACGGCGAGCGCGGTGAGCGCGGTGAACGCGTCGAGGTGCGCCTCGTCGGGTCGCGTCGGGAACCAGAAGTGGTCGTCGAGCCAGAGCGACTCGTAGCCCAGGTCCTCGATCAGCAGCGCGCGCGCCCGCAGCGCGTCCCAGTCGAGCCCGGCCAGCGGCAGGAAAACGCCGACGCGCGGCGCTCGCGAATGCTCCATGTGCCGCACTGCACCGCATTCCGGGGTGACGACGCAAGAGGCCCGGTGGACGTTCGTGGGAACGCACGCCGCGAGCCAAGTTGACAACTCCCTGGACGGCCACGACCATGCCCGGCACACCTCAGGCGGAAAGGTAGATTCGGCGCATGGCGGACAGGCACGAGCGGAAGGTCGCGATCGTCGGGGCGACGGGGGTCGCGGGGCAGCAATTCGTCGCCGCGCTGCAGGGGCACCCCTGGTTCCGGATCACCGCGCTCGCCGCCTCCGAGCGCTCCGCCGGCAAGAGCTACGGCGACGCGCTGCGCGCCCCGAACGGCGCCGTGCGCTGGTACTGCGACGAGGAACCGAGCCGCGACGTGCTGTCGCTGCCGGTCGTGGACGCGAGCCAGCTCGACCCGTCCGGCGTGGACATCGTCTTCACCGCGATCGAGAGCGATGCGGCGAAGGAGATCGAGCCGCGGCTCGCGAAGCACGTGCCGGTGTTCTCGACCGCGTCCGCGTTCCGCTACGAGGCCGACGTTCCGATCGCCGTGCCCGGCGTCAACCTCGAGCACCTCGACCTGGTCGACGTGCAGCGCCGCGAGCGAGGCTGGAAGGGCTTCGTCGTGCCGCTGCCGAACTGCACCACCATGGGAATGGTGATCACCCTGAAGCCGCTGCTGGACGCGTTCGGCATCGGCCAGGTCTTCATGACGTCGATGCAGGGGCTCTCCGGCGCCGGCCGCTCCCCGGGCGTCGCCGCGCTCGACGTGCTCGACAACATCATTCCGTACATCGTCGGCGAGGAGGAGAAGGTCGCGAAGGAGACCGGCAAGATCCTCGGACGGCTCGAGGGCGGCAAGATCGCCGCGCACGGCGCGCTGGTCGCCGCGACATGCACGCGCGCCAACGTGCGCGAGGGTCACACCGAGGCGGTGCAGGTGAAGCTCGAGCGCGACACCACGCTCGATGCCGTGCGTGCGGCGATGGCCGAGTTCGGGCGCGCATTCTGCGCACGCGGGCTACCGTCCGCGCCGAGCCGCCTGATCGTCCTGCACGACGATCCGTTCCGCCCGCAGCCGCGTCTCGACCGCGACGTCGACGGCGGCATGGCGACGTCGGTCGGACGGCTCCGCCTCGACGCGGCCGGGCTCCGCTACGTCCTCGTGTCGCACAACACCAAGATGGGGGCCGCCAAGGGCGCCGTGCTGACCGCCGAGCACATGGTGGACCTGGGCCGGAGCTAGCTCGGCGAGGGATCACCGAACGCTCGTTTCCTTCACACGAGCGTCTGCGGGAGCGGGATGCGGACGGCGAAGACGGTCTCGCCGTGCGCGCCGTCGCGCAGCTCGACCGAGCCGTCGAGCATGCCGCAGAGACGCTGCACCAGGTAGAGGCCGAGCCCGAGGCCGGAGCCGCCGGCGCGGAGGCCCGCCGCGCCCTGGCGGAACATCTCGAACACCTTCGGGCGCTCGTCCGCGTCGACGCCGGGACCGGTGTCGCGCACCTCGATGCGCAGCTCGCCGTCGACGGCACGCAGCTCGACGGCGACGAAGCCTTCGGTGGTGAACTTCAGCGCATTGGTGACCAGGTTGCGGACGATCGTCGCGACCTTGCCGGCGTCGGTCGAAACCTCGACCGGGTCCGCCACGCAGCGCAGCTCCACCTCCGGGCGACGAAGATACGCGACCTCTCTCGCGATGTCGTCGCTCAGCCGCTGCAGCGCGACGCGCGTCCGCACGACGCGATCGAAGCCCGCCTCGACCCGACCGAGCCCGAGCACACCGTTGATCAGGTCGAGGAAGTGGACCGAGCAGTCGTACATGCGCTGCACCAGCTCGCTCTGCGCCGCGGTGAGCTCGCCGCCCGCGCCCTCGAGCAGCATCGCGTTGTAGCCGATCAGCACGTGCAGCGGCGTGCGGAGGTCGTGCGAGACCGCGGCCACGAAATCTGACTTGACCTGATTCGCCTCCTCGAGCGAGCGCACCAGGCGTGCGTTGCGCAGCGCCACCAGGGCATGCTGCGCGAGTCCCTTCGCGAGCGAGATCTGCCGGCGCGCGAAGCGTCCCGTGCGCCGGTGGTAACCGATCGCGAGGATACCCACCAGACGCCCCTCGTCGGACAGGGGCACGCTGACGTACGACGAGACGCCGGACGCGATCGCCTGCGGATCGGCCCGATCGGCAGCCCCGACGTTCGGGACCTCGTGCACACCCTCTTCCGAGGCGAAGATCTGCTCCTGCATCCACTGCAGCGACGCGTACGGGTGCTGCGGCTCGTCCGGGGGCTCGGTGAAGCCGTGCAGCGCGACGCGACGCAGGCGCAGCGAGCGCTCGTCGAAGAGGTGCACGGACGCCCAGTCCGTGCCGACCGCCTCGGCGACCTTCGCCGCCACGGCGCGCAGGAGCTCGTCGGGATCGTGGATGCGAGCGAGCAAGGTCGCCGTGTCGGAGAGGTTCTGCGAGAGGGTGATCGCCTCGTCGGTACGCGCGAGAAAGTCGACCGCCAGCGCGACGTGCATTCCGATCAGCTCGAGCAGGTCGGCGTCCGGAAGCGGCGGCTCCTCCTCGCACCACGAGAGCTGCAGCGCGCCGAGCACGCGACCGCCCCGTTCGAGGAGCAGGAAGAGCGCGGCGCGAATGTCGAACGGCTGGAAGAGCAGGCGTTCCGACGGTCGCAGATCCGCCGTGCGCGCGGTGAACACGACCTTGGCGTCCAGGAAGCCTTCGCCGACGAGCCGGATGTCGTCCATCGGCACGACCAGCGCGTCGATCGCCGCGATCTCCGCCTCGGGAAACCCTGCCGAGACCAGCGTGTGGATCGACATCTGCCGGAGGTCGCCCCGCCACACCTGCACGCGGTCGCAGGGTACGAGCGAACGGATCTCGTCGCACAGCGCGACCAGCGCACCACGTGCGTCGGGCGACGCAGCCTGGGCGCGAACGAGACGCAGGCCCCAGTCGAGAGCCGGCGCGTCACCGAGCGCACCTTCGGCGCTGCGTTCCGGCAACACCTTCTCGCCTGCAGCCGAGGCGGTCCTGTCGCCGCCCCCGACGTCCACCGCGTCCGGCCGTCGCGTCATCGCCGGGACGCCACTCCGAGGCGAGCGAGCGGCGCGGCGCGCTCGCAGCACGACGCCGGACGACGCCCCTCGGCGCACGCTTGAGGGTTCCGGCGAGCGCGGTGTAGGACCCCATCGTGCCTGCTGCACGGGGTGCGTCCTCCTCGCCCACCGACGCCACGACACTGCCCGCCGCGTGGCTCGATTCGCTGCTGCTGCTGGGCGCGGGCCTCCTCCTCTTCGCGATCGATCTCGGCGCGTATCCGCTCTGGGATCCCGGTGAAGGGCGCAACGCGCAGGCAGCGCGCGAGATGGCGGCCGGCGGGCACTGGCTCGTCCCGGTGCTCTACGACGAGCCGTACTACGACAAGCCGGCGCCGTTCTTCGCCCTGCTGCGCGCGTTCCAGAGCGTGCTCGGCGAGAGCGAGCTCGCGCTGCGGCTGCCGTCGGTGGCGGCGTCGCTGGGGACGCTTCTCCTGCTGCACCGCTTCGCGCTGCCACGCTTCGGCCGGCGCGCCGCCGCGCTCTCCGGCGTGGTGTACCTGACGTCGCCCGAGGTCGTGGTGCTGGCTCGTTTCTGCAACTTCGACGCGACGCTCGCGTTCCTCGTGACCGCCGCCGTGGTCGCCTGGCTCGGCTGGCTGGACGAGCGCCGGGGCTTCCCGTGGGCCGCCTGGATCCCGATGGGTCTCGGCGTGCTGGTCAAGGGCCCGATCGCCGTCGTCCTGCCCGTCCTCATCGCGGGCGTGTGCGCATGGCGGAGGGGCGTCCTCGTGAGCGCGCTCCGCGAGGCGCGGCCGGTGCGCGGCGTCCTCGTGCTGTGCGCGATCGTGCTGCCCTGGCTCGGGCCGGCTGCGCTCGCCGATCCGGCCTACGTGCGCACGTTCCTCGTGCGGCACAACGTCGAGCGCTACCTGTCGAGCGGCTTCGAGCACGTTCGCGGTCCCCTGTTCTTCCTCCCGGTGATCCTCGGCGGCCTGTTCCCGTGGTCGCTGCTGACGCCGGTGGCGGCGCTGGCACGCGCTCGCGCGGTGGAGCCTGCGATCTGGGCCGGCGTGGTCATTGTGTTCTTCTCGCTCGGCCAGGCAAAGCTCGCGACGTACGTGCTGCCCGCGTTTCCCGGCCTCGCGCTGTGGATCGGCTGCGGCCTCGCCGACCTCGGCGCGGCCGCCCGGCCGCGCGTCGCGCGGCGCCTCACCTTCGCGATGGTGGTCTGGGCGGCCGTCCTCACCCTCCTGCCCGTCGGCCTGCTGCTGTTCGTGAGCAACGCCTACCCGGAGCTCTCGGCGGCTGTGGCGTGGTCCGCGCCGTTGCCGGTCCTGGCCTGGCTCGGCGTCCGGCGGATGCGCATCGACGGGCTCCGTCCGAGCACGGTCTGCGCGGTCTTCGCCGCGGTCAACGTGGTGATCCTGGTGCTGTTCTACGCGCGCGCGACCCCGTTCGTGAGCCGCGTCGCCAGCGACGCGGCGATCGCCAGCGCCGCGCAGCGCCTGGCGCCGGGTGCGACCATCCTGGGCTTCAAGATCCAGCCGGCGTCGCTCTCGTACTACGCCGCCGGCGGAACCGTGCGGCGGGCCCGCGACGCGGCCGAGATCCGCGACGCCGCGAGCCGCGGTCCGCTGCTGATCGTCACGCGACGACGCCACGAGCGCTTGCTGCGCGAGGCGGGCATCCCTCTCTACGTCTGGCTGGACACTCGCCGGCACCTCCTGTACGCGACCGTTCCGGTCTCCTGACCCTCCCGCGATGCTCGGCAAACCGACCTCGAAGCTGCTCGGCGGCGCGCTCGTCGTACTGGCGGTGTCCTCGGCGCTCTACTTGACGGGCCTCGGGGACATCCCCTTCTACACCAAGGGCGAGCCGCGCGAGGCGCTGGTCGTCTGGGAGATGGCCAACGGCACGAGCCTCGTGCTGCCGCTGCGCAACGGCACCGAGATCCCGTCGAAGCCGCCGTTCTTCCACTGGCTCGGGCTCGTCGCGTCCATCGCGCTCGGCTCGGTGACCGAGCTCTCGACGCGCCTTCCGTCGGCTCTGCTGGCGATCGTCGCCGTGACCGTCACCTACCTCTTCGGGGCGACGACCGGGCGCATCCGCTCGGGCTGGCTCGCCGCGATGGCGCTCGCCTTCAGCTTCGAGTGGCTGCGCGCGGCGCGCATCGCGCGCGTCGACATGACGCTCACCTTCTTCCTGTGCGCGGCGCTGCTGTGCTTCGCGATCATGCAACGCAGCGGGATCACCCGCGCGCGGCTGTGGATCTTCTACGGGTCGATCGCCGCGGCGACGCTCGGAAAAGGGCCCGTGGGCATCGCGCTGCCGGCGTTCGTGATCGGCGCGTTCGCCTTCCTGAGCCCGCTCGCACCGAACGCCGTGGCCGCCGGCACGGGCTGGCTCGCGCGGCTCGTCGCGCGGATCCGCGCCACCTTCGACACCGCCTGGTCGCTGCGCCCGCTGCAGGGGCTGGCCGCGGTCTTGGTCATCGTCGGAGCGTGGTACGTCGCCGCCTGGGTGATCGGCGGCAACGACTTCTTCGTCAAGCACGTCCTGAAGGAGAACCTGTTCCGGGTCATCGACCCGGACGCGCTCGACACCGGACACGAGCACGGACCGTTCTACCTTCCACCGCACTTCGTGGTGGGCGCGCTGCCCTGGAGCCTGCTGCTGCCGGCGGTGGCGTGGTGGCTCTGGCGGATGCGCCCGCTCGACGCGACGACCCGCTACCTCGTGGTGTGGTTCGTCGGGGTGATCGTCTTCTACTCGATCCCTGCGTCCAAGCGCTCGGTCTACATCCTGCCCGCGTATCCGGCCGGTGCTCTGCTGCTCGGCCTGGTCCTCGGACCTGGGCCCGAAGGCGACGGGCCGCGCCGGCTCGCGGGGTGGGCGTTCTCGGCGAGCGCGATCGTCCTCGCGGTCGCCGGCTTCCTCACGCTTCTGATCTCTCTCGGCGTACCGCTCGACGCGGTCGTCGCACCGTTCCTCGAGGCGAAGGACCTGCAGGGGATGCAGGCCGCGCTGGTCGCGCTGCGCGCAACCCCGTGGACCGTGCTCGTGGCGGCGCTCGCGATCCTCGCCGGCGCCGCGGGCACCGTACGCGCAGCACCCGGCGCGCACTGGTTCCGCGCCAGCGTCGCGTTCACGCTGGCGCTGCTCGCCCTCTACGCCGGCGTGATCGCGCCGGTCGAGCGCGGCATCGCCGAGAGCCGCAGCCTGAAGCCGTTCTTCACCGAGGTACGCGAGCGCGTCGGCGACGAGCCGGTGGGCTTCTTCTGCGCTTTCGACTACGGAGCGGTCTTCTACGCGCGGCGCCACGTACCGGTCTTGCTCGACGAGGAGGGCTGCGCCGACAAGGCGCGGCGCCAGGCGACGCTCGCCGCACCAGAGACGCCGCGCTACCTGCTGCTGTGGGAGGACGAGGCGGCGCGCGCCGGCGACCACGTCGAGGTGCTGGTGCACAGCGAGGGGACCGGTCCGAAGGGACGCGCCCGCATGGCGCTGGCGACGCCGTCGCGCGACGTCGCGCCCCCGGCCGCACCTGCAGCACCGCCACCGGCGGCGCCCGCAGAGGACAGGCCGGCCGACGCGGCACCGGTCGCACCGGCCGAGCCAGCCCCCGGAGCAGAAGCACCGGTTGCTCCGGTCGATCCCGGCGCCGCCGACGAAGCTCCGGCGCCCCCTGCCGAGGCTACGCCGTCCGAGCCCTGACCACGCGGCGACGCGACGTGCACGACCGATCGCCGACGCACGACGCGATCGCACCGCACGACGGATCGCGCCGCACGCGTGGACGGCGCCCTCGGCGGACCGGTATAGGTCGCACGTCGCGCGCGTCGGGACCCCCGGTGGTCTGGACCGGGACGCCGCGCGACGCTCCGACGAATGCACACCGCAGGGAAACGGGCGCACGAGGCGGCGGTGGGCGCGACGGCGGTCGCCGCAGACGGGGCACCCGACGCCGCGGCGCGCGCGCCGCGCGGCGCCGGACGGTGGCTTCTTCTGCTGCTCGGCGTCGCGACCCTCGGGGTTCTGGTTTACCAGGTCAACGCCGAGGACCTGCTCGCGCGTTTCCTCGCGCTCGGCTGGCGTGCGCCGCTGCTGCTCTGGCCCTACTGCCTGGTCGCGCTCGTCGACGGCTGGGCCTACTCGTTCACCCTGCCCCGCGCCGCCGCTCGACCGCCGCTCTTGACCCTGGTGCTCATCCGTCTCGCCGGCGAGTCGGTGAACACGCTGACGCCCACCGCGTACCTCGGCGGCGAGCCGGTGAAGGCGATGTTGCTCGTCAAGCGTGGTCTCACGACCGCCGGCAGCACGGTGTCGGTGGTGGTCGCGAAGACGGCGCTCACCGTGGGCCAGATCGTGTTCGTGCTGCTCGGCATCATGCTGACGTTCGAGCGCTTCGAGCTTCTGCGCCACGGCGACGTGCTCTTCGTCGCCCTCTGTCTCGGCGGCGCCGCGGTCGTCGCGCTGCTGGTGCGGCTGCAGCAGCGCGGTCTCTTCGTCAAGCTGGCGCGGCTCGCCGGTCGCGTCGGGCTCCGCGGCCCGCGCGTCCAGCGCTTCGCCATCGTCGCGCCGGAGATCGACCACGAGCTCGGCGGCTACTACCGGACGCGCAGCGGCGACTTCGCGATCACCACGGCGCTGCACTTCCTCGGCTGGCTGCTCGGCACCGTCGAGGTCAAGGTGTTCGCGGACCTGCTGCAGTACCCGATCTCCTGGCGCGACGCGTTCATCATCGAGGCGATCTCGCAGCCGCTCGCCCTCGGCAGCGCTCTGGTGCCCGGCGCGATCGGCGTGCGCGAGGCGGGCGGGGTCGCGATCTTCGGCCTGCTCGGGCTCGACGAGTCGGCGGGTCTCGCCCTCTGGCTGCTGCGACGCGTCCGCGAGGCGGCGTTCAGCGGGATCGGACTTCTCTACTTGATGTACGCCACGCGTGGGAGGAAGACATGAGCGAACGACCGGCGAAGCGTGCGACGAATCCGCTGGTCCGCGCGGCGAAGTTCGCGCTGCCGTGGATCCTGACCCTCGCGATCCTCGAATACTTCCGCCGACGCTGGAACGTGTCGGTGATCGTCGACACGCTCGCCGGCGCGAACTGGGGTCTCTACCTCGCGCTGATGGCCCCCTACTCGGTGGTCTACTTCCTGCTCGATACGCTCGCCGTCACGACCGTGGTGCGCCGCTTCCACGCGCCGGTGCGCTACCGCGACGTCATGCCGGTACGCGCGGTGACCTACGTGCTCGCGCTCGTGAACTCGAACGTCGGGCAGGGCGGGCTCGCGCTCTGGCTGCACCGGCGCGAGGGCATGCCGCTGCTCGCGCTGTTCGGAACGTTCCTGTTCCTCGCGTTCATCGAGATCTACCAGCTCGTGATCTACTCCTCGCTCGGCGTGGCCATCGCAGGCAGCGAGCTTCCCGGCATCGGGACCGTCTACCTGATCGCCTACCTGCTGCTCGGCGCCTGGCTCCTCTACTTCGTCGGTCTGCGCGCGGCCGGCGTGTCACGCCCGGCGCCCGGCCTGCTCGCCACGTTCGGGCGGGCGCGCCTCGTCGACTACGCGGTCGTACTGGCGATCAAGAGCCTGGCGCTCGGGCTCGCGATCCTCACGCACTGGGGCGCTCTGCAGCTGTTCGCGATCCACGTCCCGCTGGTCGTGCTGCTGGCGAACTTGCCGCTCATCTTCCTCGGCTCGGCGCTGCCGATCACCGTCGGGAAGCTGCACGTGGCAGCGCTGTGGGGCTACCTCCTCGGCACCTACGCGTCTCCCGAGAGCCTCGGCACCTACAGCCTCGTCGCACACCTCACCTTCTTGCTGATGAACGCCGCGATCGGGGTCGCGTTCCTGCCGCGCGCCGGCCGCGAGATCTGGGAGCAGGCGACCGCGGCACGAGACGAGGCGCGCGCGTCTTCTGCTTGACCACGGCCACGGCCGCGGTCGCCGGCTTGCGGCCCTCCGGGCGATCGGATAGCAGGGACGTCATCCGCGCCGAGGCGCATTCTCTCCGGAGGGGCGAGGCAAGCACGCGAATGGCGGTCGAGAAAGCGCGGCGGCGAAGGCCCGATCATCGGCTCCTTCTGCCCGCCCTCCAGGTCCTCGGCCTCGGGTCTCTCTGGCTGGTGTTCTCGGGGAAGCTCGATCTCCTGCACGCGGCGTTCGGGATCCTCTCGATCGCGCTCGTGCTCTGGCGCACGAACGCCTTCGTCGTCTCGAAGAGCCGGCCGGAAGAGAGCCGGGCGCTGGCCCACATCGATCCCCTCAAGCTCGCCGCGTACACGGCGTGGCTCGTGAAGGAGATCGTCGTCGCCAACATCGACATCGCGCGGATCGTGCTCAGAATGGACATGCCGATCGACCCGGCGCTCGTCCGCTTCGAGAGCGGGCTCGGAACCAACCTGGCGCGCGTCATGCTCGGCAACTCGATCACGCTCACGCCCGGCACCTTGACCGTCGAGATCGACGACCGGGTCTTCCTCGTGCACGGCATCGTCGAGGGCGGAGCCACCGGACCGGTGATCGACGGGATGCAGCGCAAGCTCGCGGACATCTTCGGCGAGGAGGCGCCGCCGAAGATCGTCTACCGCACGGCGCACTCGATCGCGGCGGTGCGCGGGGGCCGACGGTGACGGTCGCCGTCTTCACGCTCACGCTGGTGCTCGTGGTGGCGGTGCTGCTGCCGTTCTATCGCGTGGTGTCCGGCCCCACGGTGTTCGACCGGCTGATGGGCGTCGGGGTGATCGGAACGAAGACCGTGCTCCTCGTCTGCCTCGCGGGTTTCGCCTACGGGCGGCTCGACATGTTCGTCGACATCGCGATCGCCTACGCGATGCTGAACTACATCGGCACGGTGGTGGTCGCGAAGTACCTCGACGACGCGGGAGCGAAGACCCCGGGAGCGAAGACCCGATGATGGAGATGGCCGTGCACGTTCTCGGCATCGGGTTCCTCCTGGCGGGCGTCGTGTTCGCGCTGATCGGCAGCATCGGTGTGCTCCGCCTGCCCGACTTCTACACGCGCATGCACGCCGCCTCGAAGCTCGACACGATGTCGCTCGGGCTCTGCATGGTGGGCCTCGCGATCCTGCACGGCCCGGATCTCAACGCCGTCAAGCTCCTCCTGATCTTCCTGTTCGCGAGCATCGCGAACCCGGCCGCGGCGAACGCTCTCGGGCGCTCAGCGGTACGCGCGGGGCTCGAGCCCTGGACGCGCGCGCAGCGAAGCAAGAAGGGCAAGCGCGCGTGATTCCGCTCCTGTTCGTCGTCGCGGTGGTGGCCGCGATCGTGGCGCTGCAGGTGCGCGATCTGCTCGCCGCGGCAGCTCTCCTCTCGGTGTTCAGCTTCGTCGTGGCACTGCTCTACGCGGCGCTCGGCGCGGTCGACGTCGGCTTCAACGAGGCGGTGCTCGGTGCGGGCGTGACCGGCTTGCTGCTGGTGGTCGCGCTCTACCACACGCGGCGGAGGTCGGTGGATTGAGGTCGCTCGCGCTCCTCGCGATCGGCGCGGTCGGGCTCGTGCTGCTCGCCGCGGCGGCCGGCCTGCCGGTCTTCGGCGACCCCGCCTCGCCCGCCGCGCAGCACGTCTCGGACGACTACATCCGCGGCTCGATGGTCGACGCGCACACGCCCAACGTGGTCACGACGATGATCGCCGACTACCGCGGCTTCGACACCCTCGGCGAGACGATGGTCGTCTTCGCTGCCGGCCTCGCGTGCATGCTCCTGCTGCGCGAGCCGAAGCGGCGCGTGCCTTCGCTCGGCGGCCCCACGCACAACGTGATCACCGACGTCGTCACGCGCGCGATGATCCCGATGATCCAGCTGTTCGCGCTGTACGTCGTGTTCCACGGGCACTACAGCCCCGGAGGCGGCTTCCAGGGCGGCGCTCTGCTCGCGGCGAGCATCCTGCTCGGACGCATGGTGCTCGGCTACGAGCGCTCGCAGTACCTGCTGCCGTCGTGGCTCGGAACGCCGATCGGCCTCGCCGGCATCGCGGTGTTCGCCGGTGTCGGATTCGTCGCGCTGCCGCTCGGCGGCAACCTGCTCGACTATGGCTTCCTGCCCCTCGGCCTGCCGCGCGACATGCTGCGCAACTGGGGCATCCTGCTCGTCGAGATCGGCGTCGCGCTCGCCGTGACCGGCACCCTCGTCTCGATCTTCGACGACCTCACGGTCGGCGGACGGCGCTAGGGAGCGCGCGCATGGACCTCGCGACGACGCTCCTGAGCCGCTGGCCCTACGTCTTCACCATCGTGCTGCTGCTGATCGGCCTGTACGGCATGATGGTCAAGCAGAACATGATGAAGAAGCTGTTCGGGATGAACATCTTCCAGACGGCGATCATCCTCTTCTTCATCGTGCACGCCTACAAGACGGGCGCTTCCGTGCCGATCCTGGACGAGGCGCTCGGCGGCGACCCCGCGACCTACGTGAACCCGATCCCGCACGGGCTCATGCTGACGGCGATCGTAGTGTCGGTGGCGACCACGGGCGTGGCGCTGGCGCTGCTGATCCGGATCTACCGGGCCTACGGAACGATCGACGAGAGCGAGCTCCTGGCGCATCTGCGCGACGAGGACGGGGCGTGACGACGCCGATGCCGGAGAGCGCTCTCCCGATCCTCGTCACCGTCCTGCTGCTGTTCGGCGCGCTCGCCACCGTCGCGGCGGGACTCGTCCGGCGTCGCCTCGCCTGGCCGATCGCGTTCACGACGCTCGTGCTGGTGCTCGCCGACGCGCTGGTGCTCCTCGCCACGGTCGTCCGCGGTGGCCCCGTGCGGCACACGCTCGGCGGCTGGGCCGCGCCGATCGGGATCGAGTTCGTGGTCGACGCGCTGGGCGCGTTCGTCGTCGTCGTGATCGCCGCGGTGGCCGTCGCCGTCGGCGTCTATGCGCGCGAGGCCGTGCGTCGCGAGAACCCCGATCAAGAGGTCGCGTTCCACGGCATGCTGCTGACGATGCTCCTCGGCCTCACCGGCATGGTGCTCACCGGGGACCTCTTCAACCTCTACGTCTTCTACGAGATCAGCTCGCTCGCGGGCTACGCCCTGCTCGCAGTCGGCGACCGCAAGGCTCCGGTCGCGGCGTTCCGCTACCTGATCCTCGGCACCACCGGTGCGTCCTTCTACCTGCTCGGAGTCGGGTTCCTCTATCTCCTGACCGGCAGCCTCAACATGGCCGACGTGGCGCGTCTGATGCCGGGGCTGGTCGGCAACCCGGCCCTGCCGGTCGCGCTCGCACTCATGATCGTCGGCGTCGGGCTCAAGATGGCGATGTTCCCCCTGCACGGCTGGCAACCCGACGCCTACACCTACGCGAGCAGCACCACGACGGCGCTGATCGCACCGATCATGACGAAGGTGTCGGCGTTCGTCCTGCTGCGCCTGATCTTCTTCGTGTTCGGCGTCGACCTCGTGACGCGCCTGCTGCCGGCCGGGTGGATCATCGCCTGGCTGTCGGCGGCGGGGATCGTCGTGACCTCCGTCATGGCGATCGCGCAGCGCGACGTGAAGCGCATGCTCGCGTACAGCTCGGTCGCGCAGCTCGGCTACATCGGCCTCGGCATCGGGCTCGCGAATCCCTGGGCCCTGACCGGCGCCGTGCTGCACATCCTGAACCACGCGACGATGAAGTGCTGCCTCTTCCTCGTCACCGGCAGCGTCGCGCTGCACGCGCGCCGTACCTCGGTGGCGCAGTACGCGGGCCTGGGCCGCGCGATGCCGTGGACCTTCGCGAGCTTCACGCTCGCGGCGCTCGCGATGGTCGGCCTGCCACCGACCAACGGATTCTTCAGCAAGTGGTACCTGCTCCTCGGCACGCTGCGCGCCGAGAGCTTCGGCCTCGCGGCCATCGTGGTCGCGTCGAGCCTGCTCACCGCGGTCTACTTCTTCCGCCTGCTCGAGCGCATCTACACCGCCCCCGCGACCGGCGCCGACCTGCCGCGCGGCGACGCGAGCCTCACCCTGCTGGCGCCGACGATCGTGCTCGGCGTCGCCGTACTCGCGCTCGGCCTCGGCAACGCCTGGATCGTCACGCAGGTGCTCCAGCCCTCGCTCCCGGGAGCGACGCGCCTCCCGGGGATGTGAGCGTGGACCCGAGCGTCGAGACGAGCGTCCGCCCGCTGCTCGCGATCCTCGCGTCGCTGCTGGCGGTGCCGCTGATCGTCGCCAGCGACCGACGGCCGAACCTGCGCGAGACCTGGAGCCTGCTGGCGGCCTTCGTCAAGGCGGCGATCGTGCTCTCCATGCTGCCCGCGGTGCTCGCCGGCCAGACGCTCGTGTGTCCGCTCTGGCAGCTCTCGCCGGGCGTCGCGCTCGAGTTGCGCGTCGACACGCTCGGGCTCGTCTTTGCGATGGTGTCGAGCACGCTCTGGGTGCTGACCTCGTTCTACTCGATCGGCTACGTCCGCGGCGCCGGCGAGAAGAAGCAGACGCGCTACTTCGCGAGCTTTGCGCTCTCGCTGTCGGCGACGATCGGCATCGCCTTCTCCGCGAACCTGCTCACCTTCCTGGTCTTCTTCGAGATGCTCACGGTCGCGACCTACCCGCTCGTGCTGCACAAGGAGACCGCCGAAGCGCGGCGCGGCGCGCGCATGTACCTCGCCTACACGCTGCCCGCGGGCCTCGCGCTGCTGCTCGCGGTGGCGATCACCTGGTCGCTCACGGGGACGCTCGAGTTCGTACCGGGAGGCTTCGTCAGCACGGCGCACGGCTCGCCCGAGCTCCTGACGGCGCTCTTCGTGCTCTTCCTGATCGGCGTCGGCGTCAAGGCCGGGATCATGCCGGTGCACGCCTGGCTGCCCGCGGCGATGGTCGCGCCGACGCCGGTGAGCGCTCTGCTGCACGCGGTCGCGGTGGTGAAGGCGGGGGTGTTCGGCGTCCTGCGCGTGACCGGCTTCGTCTTCGGCCCCGGGCTCCTGTCCGAGCTCGGGCTCGACACGGCACTCGCGTGGGCGGCAGGCGCCACCGTGCTGCTCGCCTCGCTGCTCGCGCTCGCGCAGGACAACCTGAAGCGCCGCCTCGCGTACAGCACGGTCGGACACCTCTCGTACATCGTCCTCGGGGCGGCGCTGCTGAACGTGTGGAGCTGGACGGGAGCGATCCTGCACCTGGTCTTCCACGCGACCATGAAGATCACGCTCTTCTTCTGCGCGGGCGCGATCTACGTTCGCACGCACAAGGAGAAGGTGAGCGAGCTCGCCGGCATCGGCCGCCAGATGCCGATCACCATGGCGGCGTTCGCGGTCGGCAGCCTCGGGCTCGCGGGCGTGCCCGGCGTGAACGGCTTCGTCAGCAAGTGGAACCTGCTGTCGGGAACCGCGCTCGGAGGCGAGCACCTGCTGCTCGGCGTGCTCGCGCTGAGCGGCGTGCTGAACGCGGCGTACTTCTTCCCGATCGTGCACACCGCGTTCTTCAAGCGCAGCGACGCCTTCCCGAGCTACGGCGAGGCGAGCCCGCTGATGCTCGTGCCGCTGGTGATCACCGCGCTCGCGTCGCTCGTGCTCGGCGTCGCACCCGACCTCGGCGTGCACGCGTGGGCGCTCGCCCTTCGCACCGCGTCGCTCGTCACCGGAGGACCGCTGCCGTGAAGCTCGCGAACCCGACGCCCAGGCAGACGGCGCTCGCGGTGGTGGTAGGCGTGGGGGTGCTCGCCCTGCCGGTCGCCTTCCCGATGGAGCACCACTTCGCGTGGGACGCGATCCCGGGCTTCTACGGGATGTACGGCGCCGCCGGCTGCGCCGTGCTGGTGCTGCTCGCGAAGTGGCTCGGACGGGTCCTCGTCGTGAAACCCGAAGGCTGGTACGGCGGCGACGACGCGCGCACCGGAGATCCGTCGTGACGGCGACCATCCCGCCGGCGCTGCTCCTGATCGCCGGCGCGCTCCTCGTTCCGCTCCTGCCGCGTGTCGCGCGCGGCGCGGTGACCGTCGCGCTGCCGCTCCTCACCCTGGCGTACGTGATCGCATTCCTGCCGGCCGGCACGAGCGTCGAGCTGCCGTTCATGAGCTACACGCTCGAGGTCGTCCGCTCCGATCGCCTCGCGCTGCTGTTCGCCGGCATCTTCTGCATCACCGGCGCGATCGCCGCGCTGTTCGCGTGGCACGAGTCCGACGTCAAGCAGCAGACGACCGGCCTGCTCTACGGGGCGGGCGCGCTCGGCGTCGTCTTCGCCGGCGACCTGTTCACGCTGTACGCGTTCTGGGAGCTGCTGGCGATCGCCGCGACGGTGATCGTGTGGTGCGGCGGCACGCCCGCCGCGGCGCGCGCCGGAACGCGCTACGTCCTCTTCCACCTGTTCGGCGGTGCTCTGCTGCTCGCCGGCATCGTGCTCCACGCGAGCGCGAGCGGCTCGATCCGCTTCGACGCGTTCGATCCGGCCACGACGACGGTCGGCACCTGGCTGATCCTCGTGGGCTTCTGCCTGAACGCGGGCGTGCCGCCGCTTCACGCGTGGATCCCCGACGCCTATCCGCGGGCGAGCGTGGCCGGGTCGGTCTTCCTCGCCGCGTTCACCACCAAGGCGGCGGTGTACGCCCTGCTGCGCGGCTTCGCCGGCTTCGAGATCCTCGTCCCGGCCGGCGTTCTGATGGCGCTGTGGGGCGTCGTGTACGCGGTGCTCGCGAGCGACCTGCGGACGCTGCTCGCGTACCACATCATCTCGCAGGTCGGATACATGGTGGCCGCCGCGGGCATCGGCGGGGCGCTCGCGATCGACGGCGCGGCCGCCCACGCGGTGAACAACCTCCTCTACAAGGGGCTGCTCTTCATGAGCGTGGGGGCGGTCGCGGCGACGACCGGGCGCGGCAACCTCGCGGACCTGGGTGGTCTCGCACGACGCCAGCCGCTGGTGCTGGCGCTGTACCTGATCGGCGCCGCCTCGATCTGCGGCCTGCCCCTCACCAACGGCTTCCTGAGCAAGGGCATGGTGATGACGGCGGCGACCGAGGCGCACCGCGACTGGACGTTCCTCCTGCTCGGCCTCGCCTCGGTCGGGACGTTCGTCAGCGTCGGTCTCAAGCTGCCGTACTTCGTCTGGTTCGGCACCGACCGCGAGCTCGAGACCCGTCCCGCACCACCGAGCATGATCGCCGCGATGGCGGCGGCGGCGGCCCTCTGCCTGCTGATCGGACTCGCACCCGGGACGCTCTACCGCTTCCTCCCGCACCCGACGGCCTACGACGCCTACACCGCGGCGCACGTGATCGAGGTCGTGCAGCTGCTGACCTTCGCGGGCTTCGCGTTCTTCCTGCTGCTGCCGAACCTGTCGGTCGCGCGCAAGACGCTGCTCGACGTCGACGTGCTCTACCGCAAGGCAGCGCCCTCGGTGCGCGCGCTCTTCGTCGGGCGGGTCGACGCGCTCTTCGACCTCGTGCAGCGGGCCGCCGACCGGATCACGCGGGGGCTCGTGCAAGCGATGCGCGATCCGACCACCTGGTTCGGCGAGCCGCCGCGCGGCGGGCCACGCGACTTCGATCCGGACCGGAGCCGTCGTCCGCTGCTGTCGCCGCTCCTGCTCACGGTCGCGACCTTCGTCGTGATCGCGGTCGCGCTGGTGTCGTGGCCGCGACCCGTGCCGGTGCCCCCGAGCCCGCCACCAGGCTCATCCTCGAGCCCCGCGCCCGCAGCCCGCTGAGCGTGCGTCAGCGCCCGTGCGCGAGGCGCAGTGCGAGCGGGGAGAGGTTCAGCAGCGCCACCGCGACGCTCGCCGGCAGCAGCCAGCCGCCGGGTGACCAGCCGGCGAGAACGACGCCGGCGGCGATGACCACCGCGTAGTTCGCGATTCCCGCCGCGTGGCCGGCGCGGTCGGCAGGCCCGCGCGGTGCGGGCGCCGTCCCACCGGGGGACGACCTCGCGCGGCGCCGCCAGGCGATCGCGAGCCCCGTCAGCGCGAGCGCCACGGCCGCCGGCAGGAGCCACGAGACCACCGCGACGGACGCGAGCGCCGCGAGCGCCGCCAGCACGAACACCCCGTCGCCGACCACGTCGAGCACCGCGCCCGCGGGCGACGACGCCCCGAGCCGCCGCGCCAGGCGCCCGTCGACGAAGTCGCTGGCCGCAGCGAGGAGCGCGATCACCAGCGGCAGGGTGGCGCTCATCTCGAGCGACAGCGCGAACGCGGGCCCGAGCACGATGCGCAGCAGCGACAGGATCGACGGCAGAGGGCGCGCCATCCGTCCGGCGCCGCCGTCAAGCATGGGGCGTTCCGTGCGCCGGCGCTGCCCGAACCGTGTGCATTCCCGCCCACCCTGTTCTAAGAAACCGGGATGGCATTCAAGTTCTGCCCCGAGTGCGGCGCCGGCATCGAACCCGACGCGCGCTTCTGCACGGGCTGCGGCCAGGCGCTCGGCGCCGCCCCCGCAGGGACGTCGAGCCTGCCGATCGCCGGCATCGCAGCGCTGGTGAGCCTGCTCCTCCTCGGCGGCGGCTTCTGGCTGTACTTCCGTCTCGCACCGACGCCGACCCGGCCGCTCAAGCCCGGCGAGCAGGCGGCCGCTCCGGCGCCCGCGGGCCCTCCCGGACAGGCGGCCGCGACCACCGAGTCCGGTGCGCCGCACCCGCAGATCACGCTTCCCGACGACATCAAGCAATACATCGCCAACGTCGAGAAGGAAGCGAAGGCCAAGCCCAAGGACGTGCCCGCGTGGGAGACGGCGGCGCGCGTGCAGTACCGGGCGTCGCGCCTCGATCCGACGTATGCTCCGGCGGCCCTCGCGGCGTACCAGCACCTGCTCGAGCTCGACCCGAACAACCTCGAGGGCCTGCGTGGCCTAGGCAACATCGCCTACGACGCGCAGGATCGTCCGCAGGCGCTCGAGTACTACCAGAAGTACCTCGCGCTGAAGCCCACCGATCCAGAGGTGCGCACCGATCTCGGCACCATGCTGTTCGAGACCGGCGACCGCGACGGCGCCGAGCGCGAGTTCAAGACGGTGATCGAGAAGAACCCGGAGTTCTTCCAGGCGTACTTCAACCTGGGCATCGTCTACGAGTCGGACGGCGACCGCACGGCCGCCAAGGCGCAGCTCGAGAAGGCGCGCGAGCTTGCGCCGCAGGACGGCATCAAGGAGCGCATCGGCGCGCTGATCACGGCCGCCGAGCAGGGAATCCCGTTCGCCGAGGCCGCGAGCGCGTTCGCCGCGCAGGCCGCGCAGGGTGCTGCCGGCGGCGCTCCCGGTGCGGCTCCTGGCGGCGCGGGCGCCGCGACCGGCGCTCCGCCGGCGATGGCGGGCGGAGCGCCGGCGGCTCCGGCGGGTGCCGCGGCCGCCCCGGCGACGACGTTCGCGGGCGGCGTCGAGCAGGTGTTCCGCGGCAACCCGGTCGCCGGCCCGAAGGTCGCGAGCGTCGAGTGGCCGGCCCCGGACAAGGGCCGCGTGCTGATGAACAGCTTCCCGATGGGTGCCATGCCCGACGCGATGCGCACCATGTACCTCGACAAGATGACCAACGGCGTGCGCGAGGCGAAGACGAAGTTTGCCATGGCCGGCCCGGTCGCGATCGAGATCGTCGACCAGGAGAGCGGCGACGTCATGGCCACCGTCAACGTGGACTGACGTCCCCACCGGCTTCGCCGGCCACGAGGGGCTGAAGGACCGCTCGGCGTCTTCATCTGACGTGTCGATGGGCTTCGCCCACCACGAAGCGATGACGAAGGCCCGATCGGCGTCTTCCGTCTGATCGCACGGCAAATCGGCGGCGGCGCCCGTCGCACCCTGAGTGGCTGCCGTGGCCGAGCAGCGTGTTCGTGCTGGGGCGAATCCGCGCCCCCTGCGCACCCCCTGCGCGCGGCCGAGCGCACAGAGTAGGGCGAGAGGGCGCGTGCCCTCTCGGCGGGACAACCCTACCAGCCGAGTCGCGCGCGCAGCTCGCGCGCCTGCACGCGCGACAGCTCGACCTGGCTCGACTGCGAGTCCTTCATGACCAGCCGGTAGCGACCGCCGAACCAGCGCGCGATCTCCTTCACCTGCTCGAGGTTCACCAGGCGTGACTTGTGTGCGCGAAAGAAGACCTGCGGGTCGAGCCGCTCTTCGAGCTCGCGGAGCGTGAAGTTCGTCATCATCGAGCGGCCGTCGACGTGCGCGTAGACCAGCCGCGACTCGACGGCGAACCAGAGGATCTCTTTCACCGGCACGACGAGAATCTTGCGCGCCGTGTGTACCGGGATCTGCGTCGCGTACTGCCGGCCGGACTCCCCCGTGCGCGCGCTCGCCTCGGCCTCGCTGCGCGCGCGGCCGTCGGCGATCTTCTGCCGCACGCGGCCGACGGCGTCGGCGAGCCGGGTCTGCGAGAAGGGCTTCAGCAGGTAGTCGAGCGCCTCCACCTCGAAAGCGCGGATCGCGTGCTGGTCGTAGGCCGTGGCGAAGATGACGTGGGGAGGATCCTTCACTCCGCGCAGCACGGCGAAGCCGTCCATGCCCGGCATCTGCACGTCGAGCACCACGAGATCCGGATTCTGCGTGGCGATCAGCTCGATCGCCGAAGGGCCGTCGCCGGCCTCGCCGACGAGCTGCACGTCGGCGATCTTCTTCAGGAAGCCCTTCACGCGCTCGCGCGCGAGCGGCTCGTCGTCGACCACGAGCGTACGGATCATGGCGTCAGTGGACCGTGTCGAGCTCGCCCGGCGGCGCGGGGGTCTGCGGGACGCGCACCACGATGCTCGTTCCCTGTCCCGGGTGCGAGTGGATGAGCGGTGCGTACTCCGCCCCGTAGAGGTGGACCAGACGGTCGTGCACGTTGCGCAGGCCGACCCCCGCCGACAGCGCCGCGTCGACGCCCTCCGGCATTCCGACGCCCGTGTCGCGCACGACGACGCGCAGGTCGTCGCCGTCGATCTCCGCCTCGATCGACACCGTGCCTCCGCCGACCTTCTGCGACACGCCGTGGCGCACCGCGTTCTCGATCAGCGGCTGCAGGATGAGAGTCGGCACCGTGCGGTGCAGCGCGCCGGCGTCGACCACGAAGTCGACCGCGAGCCGATCGCCGAACCGCGCGCGCTCGATGTCGAGGTACGCGTCGGCGATCTCGAGCTCGTCCTGCAGGGTGACGAAGGATCGGTTGTCGGTCTGCAGGAGGTAGCGGAAGATCTCGGCCAGCCGCTCCACGCACGCCTCGGCGCGCTCCGGATCGGTCGAGATGAGCTGCGCGATCGAGTTCAGGCTGTTGAACAGGAAGTGCGGATTGATCCGCGCCCGCAGCGCCTCGAGCTGCGCGAGCGACGCGAGCTCGCGCGCCTGCGACTCGCGCTTCTCGAGCAGGAAAATCTGCCACCAGCTCTGGTTGAAGCCGACCACCGCCAGCAGCACCACGGGCACGATCGGGATCGCGAAGTAGAGCAGCGGCAGCTGCTCGAGCCACGAGGCCGGCACCACTACCGTCACGTCGCCGCCGGTGTACGGCGAGAACATCCAGGCGCCCTTGGAGAAGAAGAGCGTGGCGTTGACGAGCAGGAAGGACATCACGGTGACCGTGACGGTCGCCACCGCAACCTGACGGAGGAGGGTCCGGGCTCGCGTCTGCGTCGTGAGGAGGGGGAACACCCACTGCCAGAGCAGCAGGGTCGTGAGCCCGTAGACCGCCGAGCCGATCAGCGCGCTGACCAGCGGCGACCAGCGCTGCACCATGATGCACTGCAGGAGGCCGACCTGCAGCCCGGTCCCGAGCGCGCCGGCGAAGATCAGCTTCGCCTGGCTCCGTAGCCGGGTCGCCGGCTGGTCGCGCGGGGTCATCGCCATGCCGCTCGGGGACATATCACCAGCCGCGAGCCGATCGCACCCTCGTGCTTCGCTCCGAGCCAGCGAACCGTCCGGCCGGGGTTGCGAAGCGTCGAAACGGGCGTCCGAGCGACGTACCCGCCGCCCGGCCCGACGCTACTCGACGCGCGCCCCGGTGGTGCTCGCGAGCCAGAGGACGGTCCCGCCGGCGCCGCTCACCCCTGCCGTGGTGAAGCCGGTCTGCGCCCGCCCGTCGGGCGAAAACACACCCTCCCCCTGGTACTCGTACGCGCCGAGCCCCGGCACGAACACCGTGCCCGCGAGCAGCCACTCCCCGGTCAGCGGCTCCACCGAGCCGGTCGCCGACTGGGTGAACGGCGAGAGCGTGAGCGGCGACCCCGGCGGGGTCGAGCAGGTGGACTCGAAGCGCAGCTCGTTGCCGGTCTGGACGATGTCGGTCTCGCACGCGACGAGCAGGAAGAAGTCCGGCGTCGGGCAGGGCCGTGACTGGTAGAACTCGCAGCCGATCACCGGACCGTCCTGATTCACCGCGACGCGCGTCTCGGTTCGCCAGTGTCCGGTCAGGTCCGGGAGGGCCGGCGGCGCGGGCTCGATGTCGGCGACCACCGCGCTCATCTGGGCGTCGGCTGCAGCGCCCAGCGAGACCACGTCGTCGGGCTCGGCGCAGCCGGCACCACCGTTCTGGAGCTGCAGGAGGAAGCGCTTCTCCGCCTTGTCGAGGCAGGCCGGGTCCACCTCGGTCCCGGTCAACTTGGCCCAGGCGCGACAGTGGAGCTTCGTCGAGATCCGCTGCCCCGTCGCCGCCAGCTGGTATGCTGCGCACCGCTCCGCATCGGTGACGGCCCCGGCACCGCCCGCGGAGCCGACGAGCACGAGACACACGACCACCATCGGACGACCGACTGCACGCATGAACGACCTCCTTCCTCGTACACGGACCCTCACCACTCCATGGACGCACCGCGCTCCGACTTCCGTCACGGGTGAAGCTTGAGACACGTGCGCGCGGCGCTGGTGTTCGTCCTGCTGAACGTGGCGCTGCTGCTCGTCCTCGAGCTCGCGGCACGCGCGCTCCACCTCCCGGACCGCCTGAACGGCTTTCCGCGCCGCACGCTGCAGGCGACCGACGACCCCGACCTCCCCTACCACCTGCGCCCCGGCGTCGAGACGGTCGCGCGCGGCATGAACGTCCGGATCAACGAGCACGGGCTGCGTGGCCCGTCGACGCCGCCCGAGCCGCCGCCCGGCGTGCACCGCGTCCTGGTGGTCGGCGGATCGACCACCTTCGGCGAGGGCCTCGAGGAGCCCGAAACCTTCCCCGAGCAGCTCGAGCGCGCCCTCGAGCGCGACCGCCCGGACCAGCGCTGGGAGGTTCTGAACGGCGGCGTCGAGGGCTACAACTCGACGGCCGAGCTCGCCTTCCTCCGCCAGCGCGGACTCCCCCTGCGACCGCAGACGGTCGTCCTCGCCTTCAGCCTCGACGACTTCCAGGAGTCGCCGGTGATGGGCCCGGACGGAATCTTGACGCGAACGACGTCGGCACGCGTTCCCTCCCGGTCGCTGGCCAACCAGTCGGCGCTGTACTTGACCGTCTACTGGCTGATCCGCACCGGCTTCCGGAGCCCGTGGCCCGATCTGAGCGCGCAGCGACCCACGCTCGGTCCGGACTTCGTCGGCGTCGACGCGGCGCTCGCGCGACAGCGCAAGCAGGAGTACCGCCGGCCGCCCGACGATCGCTGGCACGCGATGGTCGCGGCGCTGCACGGCTTCGCCGCCGAGGCGGCCGCGAACGATCTGCGCCTCGTGGTGGCGATCCTGCCCGACGGCGACCAGGTCGGCGTCGCGAAACCCGACTTGCTGCCGCAGCGACGCATCCTCGAGGTCTGCACCGCGGCCGGCCTCGACTGCCTCGACCTGCAGCCCGTGCTCGATGCCGCCGCCGCGGACGAGACGCTCTACTTCGACGGCGCGCACCCCAACGCCGCCGGGCAGCGGATCGCCGCCGAGGCGGTCGCCGCGCACCTGCTCGCGCGAGACGCGGGGCGCGCGCCGTGAGACGCGGACGACGGACTGGCGGGCGCGGCGCACGGTCCGTTAGACGGGGCGCGTGAGCGAACGAACGAGCCGTCCGGCGCCGCCGTGCGTGCCGCTCCGGGTCGGCATCCTGGGCGGCGGCCAGCTCGCGCGCATGACGGCGGACGCCGCGCGCACGCTCGGTCTCGAGACCGTCGTGCTCGACCCCGACGCCGACGCGCCGGCCGGCCAGGTCACACGACAGGTGGTGGGCCCGCTCGAGCCGCACGACGCGCTCGCGGCGTTCGCACGCCAGATCGACGTCGCGACGCTCGAGAACGAGTTCGTGCACCGCGGCGCGCTCGAGTACCTAGCCGAGCGCGGCATCATGGTGCGGCCGTCGATCCACACCTTCGCCGTGATCCTCGACAAGCTGCACCAGCGTGCGCACATGGCGGCCGCCGGCCTGAGCGCGACGCCGTACGCGCCCGTCGACGCCCCCGACGACGCGCTCGCGTTCGGGGCCCGGCACGGCTGGCCGGTGGTGCTGAAGACGCGCTCGCAGGGCTACGACGGACGCGGCGTCGCGATCGCCGGCGACGCGGCGGGCGTCCCGGCCGCCTGGCAGCGGCTCGGCGCCGGGGCGCGGCCGCTCATGGCGGAGGGCTTCGTCGACTTCACGCGCGAGCTCGCGGTCATGGTGGTGCGCGACGCGCACGGCAGGACCGTCGCCTACCCCGTGGTCGAGACCGTCCAGGAGGACTACGTCTGCCGCCTCGTGCGCGCGCCAGCCACGGTGTCCGACGCGATCGCGGAGGCGGCGCGCGACGTCGCGTCGCGCGCGATCACGGCGATCGAGGGCGTCGGCGTGTTCGGCGTCGAGCTCTTCCTCGGCCGCGACGGTCGCGTATCGGTGAACGAGATCGCGCCGCGCCCGCACAACTCCGGCCACTACACGATCGACGCCTGCGTGACGTCGCAATTCGAGAACCACCTGCGCGCCGTCGTCGGCCTGCCGCTCGGTCCGGCGACCATGACCGCGCCGGCCGCGGTCATGGTCAACCTGCTCGGCACGCGCAGCGGCGGCACCGAGCACCTGCGGTCGGGTGCGGAGCATCGCGGCGACGCGTGGGTGCACCTGTACGGCAAGCGCGAGCTGCGGCCCGGACGCAAGATGGGGCACGTCACGGCGGTGGGGGCGACGCTCGACGAGGCCGAGCGTCGTGCGCTCGCCGCCGCGGAGTCCCTGGGCCTGTAGTCTCGACGCACCGCGCCTGATCGGCTAGGTCTGGAAAATGTCCGACGCGTCGAGCGCCGCACGGAAGCGCGATCCCCTGGTCGGCATCGTCATGGGGAGCGACTCGGACCTGCCCATCCTGCAGCAGGCGGCGGACGTCTGCGGCGAGTTCGGCATCGTGCACGAGGTGCGCATCGTGTCCGCGCACCGCACGCCGCTCGACATGGCCGAGTACGGCCGCAGCGCGCGCGAGCGCGGGCTCAAGGTGATCGTCGCCGGGGCCGGCGGCGCGGCGCACCTGCCGGGAATGCTCGCGTCACACACCACGCTGCCGGTGATCGGGGTGCCGGTGCCGACCGAGCACCTGCGCGGCCTCGACTCCCTGCTGTCGATCGTGCAGATGCCCGCGGGCATTCCGGTCGCGACGGTCGCGATCGGCGGGGCGAAGAACGCGGGACTCCTCGCTCTCCAGATCTTGGCGCTCGGCGACGCCGACCTCGCGGCGAGGCTCGAGTCGTACCGCGCCTCGATGGCAGAGGCCTCGCGCCAGAAGAACCGCAACGTGGTCCGCGACAAGCCGCGCGCGCGGCAGTGATCACCCGGTCGATCGACATCAGCGCGGCGCGCCTCGCCGGGGCGTGCGGCGGTCGGGTCGTCGCTGGCGACCCCGAGCGCGTGTTCGCAGCAGCCGCGATCGACTCGCGAGACGTGCCGGCCGGAGCACTCTTCATCGCTCTGCCGGGCAGCCGCGTCGACGGGCACGACTTCGCCGCGGCCGCGATCGCGGCCGGCGCGGGCGGCGTCCTCACGTCGCACGACCTGCCGACGCCGCCGCCCGCGGGTGTCGTCGAGATCCGCGTCCCGGACACCCTCGCCGCGATGCAAGCGGTGGCGCGCGCGTTCCGGCGCGAGCTCCGCGCGACCGTGATCGGCGTCGCGGGCAGCAACGGCAAGACGACCACCAAGGAGACGCTCGCCGCGGTCCTCGCGACGCGCGGTCCGACCTTCGCGACCCCGCGCAACGAGAACAGCCAGATCGGCGCACCGCTCACCATCCTCGGCACGCCCCCCGCAACGGAGTTCCTGGTGCTCGAGCTGGGCACGAGCGCGCCGGGCGAGCTCGCGCGCCTCGCCGCGATGGCCGAGCCCGATCTCGCCGTGATCACCGCCGCGTACGCCGAGCACCTCGAGTGGCTCGGCGACGTGGCCGGAGTGGTCGCGGCCGAGACCGAGGTTCTCGATCACCTCCGACCGGGTGCGGTGGCCTTCGTCGGCTCCGCCGAGCCGCTGCTGCTCGAGGCGGCGCGACGGCGGACACAGGTCGCCGTGCGCGCCCTCGGCGAGCGTCCGGACGACGACTTTCGCTTGACCGAGATCCGGCTCGAGCGCGACGGCACGCACTTCGCGCTCACCGGTCCCGACGGCGTCGCGCGCGCGTGGCACGTGCCCCTGCTCGGCGGCCCCGCGGCGTGGGCGGGCGCGTTCGCGATCGCCGTCGCCATGGAGCTCGGCCTCGACGCGGGGTCGATCCAGCGCGGGCTCGACGCGGTCGGTGCCGTGGCGCACCGGCTGATCCCGGTCGCGCACCCACGGCTGCCGCTCTTCGTCGTCGACGACACCTACAACGCGAACCCGGCGTCGTGTCGCGCCGCGATCGACACCGCGGTTGCTCTCGCGCAGCCGGGCGAACGGGTCGTCCTGGTGCTCGGCGACATGCTCGAGCTGGGCGACGCGAGCGCCGCGGCGCACCGCGAGGTCGGCGGCGAGATCGCGCTGCGCGCGCCAGGCGCCTCGCTGGTCGCGGTCGGCCCGGAATCGCGGCTTCTCGCCGCGGAGGCGCGCCGCGACGGCGTCGCCGTGCACGAGGCGAACGACGCCGCCGCCGCCGCCGCGCTGCTCGAGCGCCTCCTCGCCGACGGACGGCCGACGACGGTCCTCGCCAAGGGCTCGCGCGGCATCGGCCTCGATCGCGTGGTCGCGCGCTTGCTGTCGCTGTAGCCGCGCCGGCACCATCACGGGCGCATGCCGGTCCGCACCGATCCCCACCCCGCCTGCCGGGCACCGCTGCTGCTCGCGGGCGCGGCCTACGCGCTCGCGCTCGCCTACCTGTCCTGGCCCCTGCCGCTGGCGGCAGGCTCGTCGCTGGTCGACCCGCTCGCGCTGGGCCAGGCGGGCGGCGTCTGGGGACGCGCCGATCTCGACCTGCTGGTTTGGATCCTCGCATGGTCGGCGCACGCGCTGGCGACCGACCCGCTCCACCTCTTCCAGGCCAACATCTTCCACCCCGCGCCCGACACGCTCGCGTCGTCCGAGAACCTGCTCGGCCTCGCGCCGCTCGCCGCACCGCTGTACTGGCTCACGCAGAATCCGATCTTGACCTACAACGTGACGGTCCTCGTCACGTTGTGGCTCGCGGCGGTCTGCACCTTCGTCGCCGTGCGGTCGTGGAGCGGGAGTGCGGCGGCGGGCTTTCTCGCGGGGGCGGCGTTCGCGCTGGGCCCGCAGCTCCTCGGCTCGTTCATCCGCCTGCACTGCAGCGCCGTACACTTCTTCCCGCTGGTCCTGCTGCTCGCGTGGCGCGCCGCCGGCGCGCCGCGCGCCCGCACGCTCGTGCTGCTGGCGCTGGTGACCGCGCTGCAGCTCCTCGCCGGAGTCTACGTCGCGTTCGAGCTCGTCGTTCTGCTCTTCGCGTTCGCGCCGGCGCTGGTGATCGAGGCCCGGCGGCACGGAAGGAGCGGCCTCGCGCCGCTCGCGGCACTCGCCGCGGGGGCGCTCGCTCTGGCGGTCGTCGCTCCGGCCTACCTGCGCGTGCGCGCCGCCGGGACGCTTCCCGGGCTCGCCGACGCGCTCGAGCACGTCACGACGACCTCGCCGGAGCCGTCGCTGGTCCTGCGCTGGCTGCTCGCCGACCTGACGCTGCCGATCGCCGTCCTCGCGACGATCGGCCTCGTCGCGGGAGCAGGGCCGCTCCACCTGCGCCTCGCGCTGCTGCTTGCGGCGATCCTCGGGCTCGCCCTCGGCGCCGGCACCAAGCTCTCGCTCGTCCCGGGATCCGGGCTACCGAGCCTCTACGAAGTCCTGATGCGCGTGGTACCGGGCTTCGCGGGGATGCGCTCCTCGTCGCGCTTCGTCGTGGTCGCGCTCCTCGCCCTCGATCTGCTTGCGGGACTCGGCGCGGCCCGCGTGCTCGACCTCGCCGGCGCCGCCTTCGGTGCACGAGCGCGACGTTCCGCCGGGGCACTCGTGTGCGCGGCGGCGATGCTGCTCGTCGTCGTGCGCGCGCCGACGCCGCCGCTGCCACTCGTTCGTGTACCGCTCGCCGGGCTCGCGTTCGCGGTGCACGGCTGGCTGCGTGAGCACGGCGAGGGCGGCGCGGTGCTCGACGTGCCGGTGGCGAACGCAGGCATGGACGGCGCCGCGCTGCTCGCGACCGGGCGCGCCATGATCGGCTCGACGCTCCACTTCCTGCCGTTGCTCAACGGCTACTCGGGGCATCCGCCACCGGCGAGCCACCTGGTGGCGACCCTCGCACAGCGGCTCCCCGATCGGGCCTCGTTCGCGGCGCTGTGCGCGCTCGCGCCGCCACGCTGGATCGTGGTCCACGGCGGCCTTCTCGACGACGCTCAGGACGCTGCCTGGCGACGAGCCGAGTCCGAGCTCGAGCTCCTCGTGGCCGCGCGCTTCGGCCACGACACGATCTACGACGCGGGTCCGGGGTGCGCGCGTGCCGCCGATCCGTCGATCGCCGCCCTCGATGCGACGTCGCGCGACGCGACGCGGACCTTCGGCGGCACGCCCCTGACGCCGCTCGAGCCAGGTACGGTGCGCGGGACGATCGCCGGCGCGCTGCCGGAGCGGGTAGTGGCCGGGAGCTTCCGCTGGCTCTGGCTGGACGTTCGCAACGACGGTGCCGCGGTCCTTCCGGGCCTCGCCGGAACGGTGCCGGGAGCAGTGCAGCTCCAGGCGCGATGGCGCGACGCCGCGACGGGTGAGGTGGTTTCCCGCGGCGAGGTGACCCCACTCGCGACGGACCTGCGTACGGGCGAATCGGTGCGCGCCCAGATCCCCATCAGCGTACCGCGCAAGCCCGGAGCTTACCACCTCGAGATCGGGCTTCTGCAGCAAGGGAGCGGCTGGCTCGCCGACCGGGCCAGCGACGATCGCTTCGTCGTGCGCGGACGCGTCGAGGTCGAGCCGGGCTAGGGATCAGGCGGCGGCGGCCATCGCGTGGTCTCGCGTCTGGTGCAGGTCGTGGGCGAGCAGCCGCTCGCGGACGTGCTCGGGCGACAGCCTCAGGAACTCGCAGACGTTCTCGAAGGCGAACGCATGCGAGCGGTCGTCGGACGAGACCCAGAGGTAGGCGTCCATGTACAGCCTCTGGTTCGCGCGCTGCCGGGCGTAGCGAAAGTTCTTCAGATCCGCCGCGGTGCGCTCGAGGATCGCGAGCAGCAAGGCGCGCTCGGGAGTCTGAGCGCCGAAGCCATGCCACAGGACCTCGAACTGCGCCGGATCGATCGCGAGAGGAATCGTCCCCTCGTCGAGGGTGATGAACGTGCTGCTGCCGTCGGTCGAGTACATCGCTGGAACCTTTCCCTCTCCTGGGTTTCCGACCCGCCGATGCGGGACGAGTGCGAGGGGGAAGCTGATCACGGTGCCCCGCGCGCGCCGAGGACGATGGCAATTCGCAGGCCAGCGCATCGCGCGCGTTTCGACGGCACTTTTCCGCGAGGACCGCGCCGAGGAGTCTGTACGATCTACAGAGGAAAAGCCGGTTCTGCAGGAATTACCGGGGGCCCGGCGGACCCAGCAGCGGCGCCCACGCCCTGCCGGCAGCGCGGGTCAGGCGAAGAGCCAGGCGAGCACGGCGAGGCCGGCGAAGATCCGGTACCAGCCGAACGGCCGCAGGGAGTTCGTCTGCACGAAGCGCAGAAACGCGTTGATCACCAGCAGGGCGCTCACGTAGGCCGTGAACAGCCCGACGGCCATGCCGAGGCCGAGCTCACCGGCGAGCGCGTCGCGGGTCTTCCACAGCGTGTACAGCGTGGCCGCGTACATGGTCGGGAGCGCGAGCAGAAACGAGAAGTCCGTCGCCGCCCTGCGGTCCAGACCGACCAGCAGGCCGGTCACGATGGTCGCGCCCGAGCGCGACACACCCGGCACCATCGACACGGTCTGACCGATCCCGATCAGCAGCGCCTGACGCATGGTCAGGAGCTCGAGGTCGGCGAGCCCGCTGAAGCGCCGTGGACCGTCGATCATGAGGATCAGGATTCCGCCGAGGATGAGCGTCGTTGCGACGACGCCGGGTCGGAACAGCGTGTCGAGATAGTCGTTCAGCAGCAGCCCGACGAAAGCCGCGGGGAGGAACGCGACGAACACCTTGAGCACGAACATGCGTGCGGCGGGTCGCGTCGTGGTTTCGAGCCCGAGCTGCCACAGACGCTCGCGATACGCCCAGGTCAGAGCGAGCATCGCTCCGAGCTGGATCACGATCTCGAACTCGGGCGAGCCGTAGCCGAGGAGGTGCGAGGCGACGATCAGGTGGCCCGTCGAGGACACCGGCAGGAACTCGGTGAGCCCCTCCACGACGCCGAGGACGGCCGCCTTCCAGACGATGATCAGATGTTCGGGCATTCAGGGCTCGTGGGGGGTGAATCGGCAAGGTTGGGACGGGGCGCGAGCGGATCTCGTGTTTGCGTCCCCATATTGCATCGGGTAGCGTCCGGGAAAAGCAGATCCGGCTCCGCGCATCGCGTCTGATGGACGCAGCAAGCGACGGGTTCCTTGCGAAGGAACGGGCGCGACCCCGCGCGGACGAGACCCAGGCCCGATCGGGGCCGACGAGAGCACCCACTCTTGAGTCGGAAGGCGAAGTTCCTGTTCGGGGCGAGCGTGATCGTGCTCGCCGTGGCATCCCTCATCTACACCGCCGTACGCGAGACGTCCGCGTACTTCATCACCGTCGAGGAGTACGCCCAGAGCGGTGACGCGCACGCGGGCAAGCACCTGCGCCTCGCCGGACGCGTCTCCGACGGCACCGTCAAGTGGGACCCGAAGACGCTCGACCTCGAGTTCGTGATCGCGCCCATCCCGCCGAAGGAAGCGGCCGCGCACGAGGAGGCGGGCAGCGGGCGAGCGGTCGCCGCGGTCGCCACCGCTCCGGTCGCCGGGGCGAGCCTGCCGGTGCGCTACAACGGCATTTTGCCCGACATGTTCGCGGCCGACCGCGACGTGATCGTCGAGGGCACGGTCGAGGGCGGCGTCTTCCACGCAAAGACGCTCCTGACCACCTGTCCGTCGAAGTACGAGTCGGACCAGTACGAGAGCGAGGCTTCGGGCGAGCCCGCGAAGGACGACCTCACGGCCTCCCTCGCGGCGCCCGGCGTACCATGAGCGAGATCGGCCGGCTCGCGATCATCCTCGGCTTCCTGGTCGCGCTCTGGGGCATCGCCGCGAGCGTGCTCGGCGCAGTCCGCCGCGACGCCCGCCTGATCGACAGCGGCAAGCACGCCGCGTACGCGTTCTCGGCGCTCACCGGGATCGCCGTGCTGGCGCTGCTCTACCTGCTCCTCACCCGCGACTTCAACGTCGAGTACGTCGCGTCCTACTCCTCGAGCACGCTGCCGATCTGGTACACGATCTCCGCCCTCTGGGGCGGGATGAAGGGCTCGCTCCTCTGGTGGACCTTCATCCTCGCGGTGTGCAACGCGGTCGTGCAGGTCCAGAACCACGACAAGAACCGCGACCAGATGCCGTGGGTGACGGCGACGATGCTGGTCGTCGGCGCGTTCTTCCTGTCGCTGCTGGTGTTCATCACCGACCCGTTCGAGCGCCTGCCGTTCACGCCGCGCGAAGGGTCCGACCTGAACCCGCTGCTGCAGAACTACTGGATGACGATCCATCCGCCGTCGCTCTACGTCGGCTTCGTGTCGACGACGGTGCCGTTCGCGTTCGCCATCGCGGCGCTCGCGACCGGCAAGCTCGGTGACGCCTGGATCCGCACCACGCGCCGCTGGGCGCTGTTCTCCTGGTTCTTCCTCTCGCTCGGCAACCTGTTCGGCGCCGCCTGGGCCTACGTCGTTCTCGGCTGGGGCGGGTACTGGGCGTGGGATCCGGTCGAGAACGCCGCCTTCATGCCCTGGCTCACCGCGACTGCATATCTGCACTCGGTGATGATCCAGGAGAAGAAGGACATGCTGAAGGTCTGGAACATGGCCCTCGTGATCCTGACCTTCGCGCTCACGATCTTCGGCACGTTCCTCACCCGCTCCGGCGTCATCTCGTCGGTGCACTCGTTCACGCAGTCGGGCATGGGCCCGTTCTTCATGTACTTCCTGATCGCGATCCTGGTGATCTCGATCGGCATGCTCGTCTGGCGCCTGCCGCTGCTCAAGAGCCGCAACGAGCTCGAGTCGGTGTTCTCGCGCGAGGCGGCGTTCCTGCTGAACAACCTGATCCTCGTCGGCATCGCGTTCACCGTCTTCTGGGGCACGATCTTCCCGGTGATCTCGGAGTGGGTTCGCGGCGTCAAGATCACGGTCGGGCCGCCGTTCTTCAACAAGGTCAACGCGCCGCTCGGGATCGCGCTCGTGTTCCTCATGGGCGTGGGACCGGTGATCGCGTGGCGCAAGGCGAGTGCGGCGAGCCTGTGGCGCAGCTTCGCGACGCCGATGGGGACGGGCGTCGTCGCCGGCGCACTCGCCTTCGTGCTCGGCGCGCGCAACTTCTACGCGGTGGTCGCGATCTCGGTCGCGACGTTTGCGCTCGCGACCGTCTGGATCGAGTTCTGGCGCGGCATGCGCGTGCGTCAGGCGATGATGGGCGAGAAGCCCTGGACCGCGCTGTCGCGGCTCATCGGCAAGAACCGCCGTCGCTACGGCGGCTACATCGTGCACGTCGGCGTGGTGATGATCTTCATGGGGATCGTCGCCTCGTCGGTGTTCAAGCTCGAGGTGCAGCGCTCGCTGCACGTCGGCGACTCGATCGAGATCGGTGGTTACACCGTGCGCTACGACGGCATCGCGATCGAGAACGACGACCACGTCGAGCGCACGTTCGCACGCGTCTCGGTCTGGGACGGCTACGGGCCGGAGGCGGTGCGCGTCGGCGAGGTGCTGCCAGAGAAGCGCTTCTACAAGAAGCCCAAGCAGCCCACGACCGAGGTCTCGATCTGGTCGACGCTCGGCGAGGATCTCTACGTCGTGCTCGGCAGCTACGATCCGCCGACGCAGCTCGCGGTCTTCCAGGTGTTCGTGAACCCGCTGATCTCGTGGATGTGGATCGGCGGCCTCGTGCTGACGATCGGTACCGGCGTCTGCATGTGGCCCTCCTACGCGGAGCGGCCCGCGACGGCGACGGCACGCGTGCCGGCCGGCTCGCGCCCGGCGTGACGGAGCAGCCGACGGCCACCGGCGACCGACATCGCGTGCGCTCACTCGCGTCAGCCGCGCTGCTGCTCGCGGCACTGCTCGCGCTGCCCGCGCCGATGCTCGTCGTCCCGGCTCGCGCCGAGATCGCGACGCAGTACCAGCTCGAGACCGACCTCACCTGCCAGTGCGGCTGCGGGCTCACCGTCCACTCGTGCAACCACCTGAACTGCGGCTCGGGCATCCCTCTCAAGAAGGAGATCGCCGAGCACATCGCGGCCGGCGAGACACGCGAGCAGATCCTCGCGCACTTCCAGACGAAGTACGGCGAGAAGATCCTCTCGTCGCCGACCACCACGGGCTTCAACATCGCCGCGTGGACGGTCCCCTTCGTCGCGATCGCGCTCGGGGGGCTGCTGATCGGCGTCGTGCTGGTGCGCTGGCGCCGCTCGACGGACGCGGGAGAGACGCCGTCGCGTACGGGTGACCCGGCTCCCTCGGACGACCCCGCGCTGCGCGCGCGGCTCGAGCGCGAGCTCGACGACCTGGAGCGGCGCTCCTGAGGCGAGGCGGACGAACGTGATCACCACCATCCTCGGACTGCTTCTCGTGCTCGCGGCGGCGTTCTACGTCGCCTGGCCGCTCCTCGCCGGCACGAGCCCGCCGAGCGCAGGCGCTGCGTCGCCGGTCGCGGAAGAGCCGAGCACTCCCGAGCACGAGAAGGAGCTCGCGCTGCGCGCGATCCGCGAGGCCGACTTCGACCACCGCACCGGCAAGCTGTCCGACGAGGACTACGCGGTGCTGCGCGAGGAGCTCGAAGGCCGCGCGTTCAGCGCCATGGCCGCGATCGACGCTGCGAACGCGCTGCACGCGGTTCCAGCGGGCTCCGCCCCGGTCGCGCCTCCCAGCGGCGCCGCCGCGGCGCGGCCCGCCGCCGAGCCCGGCGGCTTCTGTCCCGCCTGCGGCGTGCGCTTCGCGCGCGACGCGCGCTTCTGTCCCGGCTGCGGTAAGAAGCTTCCCGCGGCCACGCCGCGCGGCCGTCGCCGCGCCTGAGCCAGGATCCCGTGAGCGACGACACCCGAGCACCGACCCCGCCCACCCCGGTACCCGCCGCGACCGCATCGGCGACCAGCGAGATCACGATCGACGACTTCCTGCGCGTCGACCTGCGCGTCGGCACGATCCGCAAGGCCGAACCCCACCCCAACGCCGATCGACTGGTCGTGCTGTCGGTCGATCTCGGCGAGGAGACGGAGCGTCAGCTCGTCGCCGGGATCCGTACCGCCTACGCGCCCGAGTCGCTCGTCGGGAAGCAGATCGTCGTCGTGGCGAATCTGAAGCCCGCGAAGCTCCGCGGCGTGGAGAGCCGCGGGATGATCCTCGCCGCGAGCGACGACAGCGGCGTGCACGTGCTCGCGCCCGACGCGCCGACCGCGCCGGGGTCGAAGGTCAAGTAAAACGAGAGGGCGCCGCCCTCTCGCTCCACGCGGCAAAGCCGCGTGGAGCCTCACTCTCCCGGTCGCTTCGCTCCGCGCTCGCCTGCGGCTCGCGTGCACGAGCCGTACCGGCGCGGGCGCCGCCCTCTCGCTCCACGCGGCAAAGCCGTGTGGAGCCTCACTCTCCCGGTCGCTTCGCTCCGCGCTCGCCTGCGGCTCGCGTGCACGAGCCGTACCGGCGCGGGCGCCGCCCTCTCGCTCCACGCGGCAAAGCCGCGTGGAGCCTCACTCTCCCGG